>Ga0213866_10000054_pt1 | contig 93933 bp, 76 predicted proteins | sample PICome_11_FD_160079 | JGI IMG/M metagenome (GOLD analysis project Ga0213866, IMG submission 160079) | Coastal seawater microbial communities near Pivers Island, North Carolina, United States - PICO284 | ecosystem: Environmental > Aquatic > Marine > Coastal | place: USA: North Carolina... | reverse complement strand
GGAATTTCTTGTCAAATATCATCGCAGGTCTTATTGCATATAGCTTTTTACCTAAAAAACCGTCTATTAAATATCAAACAATTAATTCAAATCAACTTGTTGCTTTTTAATCGAACTCAGGTTAAAAATAGAAAAGCCATTGATTAACCAATTTCTATCGAGTTCACGAGCATTGATATTGATACCCAAATCGCTATAATTTTCAAGTTGTGATACTTCAAAAAGTTCAAATTCAGTTAACGTATCTAATGTTTGAATTGTCACCTCAAATAGAAACTGAATTTTCAGCTTCGGAATTTCTTGTAAGGAAATAGCCCCTTTTTGAAAACACTCATGTACATACAATGGAACAAGTACATTGTTTACTTGATAGGTACTAAAGATAAGATTGGTCGCAAAAGACTTTATTTCAAAACGTTCTTTAGAAAAAGCTATAAGTGGACACATCGTAATCGCTAGACTTGCTTTAAAGCAATTTGGGAAATCTTCAAACCATTCTTTATGCAATCGAATGATATGTTTAAGTTTACCATCACGAAGCGCATCAAAATTAATCATAGAAGCTTCTTCAATTTCCGTAATTAATGTTTGAATCAATCGTGTATCTGTAACTTTGGTTGTTTGTTCAATAGATACTAATTTGTCGATGACTTCTAAAATCAGTAGTTTGTCAAAATCTACTTGATCTTCCAAAATGCCTGTTTCATTACATTCATGTGCTTTGTCAATAATAATAACCTCAGTCGAAACTTCATTGATAAAATCATCTTTATTATCAGTTACATATTCACATAAAGAAGGTGGGAGTTCGATAGCTAAAAATTGACCTTTGGCATCTACACCGATAATTGCGTTCACCTCAAATAAATCTATCGCTTTTGTTTTATAGTTACGTGGGTATATTGTAATAGAATCAAAACGATTCCCAAAATGTTTGAAAGCAAATCGTGCTGCGATGACATTGGCAATTCGTTTATAGTTTTCAAAAACTAGAAATTGTTCTTTTATGAAATAATCATTCTTTTTGAAGCAGATTTCTACGATACAAAATTTTAAATTATCAATGTTGTTCTTTGATGTTTCATGGGAAGGAAAAATTGGAATAACGTTCCAATCAGCATCTTTTTCAATTGCTTTTTTAAGATCATTAGCAAAGCGTATATATGCAGGATGATAATCGGCATACAAATTAGCTTTATTTTTAAAAAAGTGCTTAAAGCCTAATTTTGAAGGAATGCGATCAGTTCTTTTTCAATAGGATTAGAAAATACAATTTCAATTCCGTTTTTATTTTTATTGTGTGTTACTTTTATATTCATATTTTAACCTCTTAGTGTTTGAAACACTAAGCTACAAAGGGAAATTGGAATATCATTTGTAAAATTTTGGTCACTGCATGCGGATTGTAAGAAGAAATTGTAGGAGACTTAAAAAAGCGAGAGTATTTTGATAAAAAGAAATTGAAATTTAGGTTTTTATGGATGCAAATGACTAGTTGTCGTTTAAATATTTGTCGTTGTCTGTAAAAAGGAAGATGATCTACAAATTTACTAACTAAAATATGTGCTAAGAGTCCTGCGCCTGCTTTAGATTTTGGAAGTGTCAGACTCGGAAGTTCTACGATGATAATACCTGATTGATCTTTTAATGCGTATTTAGGACGTACAATTCTACGAACAAAAAGTTTGGCTGAATTGTATTCCAATATTTCTGTAACTTCTTCTCCAATTTTAATACTTCCTTCTTTCAGATGATTAGGTTCAATAATTTCTTTAACTCTAGGATGATGTGCAGGTAGTATAGCACGCTTGGCTACTTTTTTAGGTGGCGAGGGAACTCTAGTATGTTTTGGAACCTCTTGTATAAAGATGTTATCTAGTCCTTGATTCTTAGGATATGAAAACAATGATTTCTGAGGAAGTATATAGTTGATTATTATCTGAATTTTGTAATGAAACTAAAAAAGTAATTATTATGAAAAAAAAATATCTTAAAGACATCAAAAAAGAAAATTCGGCAAAAAATAATTCTGAAGAAAGTTCAAGAGAAGCTGAGCCTAAAAATAAAAAAAATGAAGAGCAACCTCAGCCTACTACTATTCCTGACGATGGTAAAGATGGAGATGTTGTAATAATCAAACCAGGTGAAAAATTAAAAAAATAGGATAATATAATCTATTTGTAAAGGCTTTAGTATATTTATGTACCATAAAGCCTTTGCAAATGAAAGAAATTAAATCAAATAGATGTGATTTTATAATTCGTATTATCTTAATATTTGTATATCAGTTATCAATTAATATTGGTCATTCTCAAAACATAACTAAGGAAGAAAATTTTTCTTTAATTACTCAATCATCTCTTAACAATATTAAGAAAGTAGATTCTCTAAATGAGTTAGCTTGGCAGTATATGAGAGTTGACTCTAACAAAGCAAGTGAGTATGCAATTTTGGCAAAAAGAATTAGTGATTCCTTATTATACATTGATGGACAGATTACGAGCATTAGAAGGCTTGGACAAATTGCTTTTAGTAAAAAGAATTATGATGAAGCAGAAAGAATCAATTTAGAATTACTTGATTTTGAGAAAAAATCTGGCAATACTAAAGAAATAGCAAAAACACAAAGTTTGCTAGGAGAAATATATAATAAAAAGGAAAACCACATAAAATCTCTAGCTTTTAGTATTGAAAGTTTTGAAAATTTTAAAACGCATGAAAATTTTAAACAAGCTGCTTCGATTGCTAATAGTATAGGTGTTAAATATAGAACACTAGGAAAATTCAAAAAGTCAATTGACTATCATTTAAAAAGCTTAGAAATACGAGTAAAGCTAAATGATTCTTTAGAAATCGCTAGTAGTTATATGACTTTAGGTAACTATTACACTACACTTGAGAACTATGATAAAGCAGCTAAGTATTTAAAAGCAGCCGAATTTATTTACTTAAAATTTAATAACATTAATGGGCTATCTATAGTTTATGACAACTTTGGTTGTAATTATTTAAAAACTGAAAATATTGATCTAGCTATATTCTATTTGGAGAAGTCTCTATTACTCAAGAAACAATTAAAAATAGAAGAAAAAAATCTTTCAATCTATAACAATTTAGGGGCAGCTTATTATAAGCAAGAAAGGCTTGAGAAAGCATTAAAATACTATAAAAAAAGTATCAGGCTTACTCATGGAAATGTAGAAAAAACGATGAATTTTGCTGAAGCTACAAGCAATATTGGACATATATATTATAAAAAAAAAGAATATAAAAAAGCTGTAGAATACTATTTAGCATCATTAAAAGAATTAGATAGAATGGATAAACCTGTACCAAAATTAGTAACATTAAAATTTTTATCAAAAAGTTTTGAAAAACAAAACAAATATAAAGAGGCTCTGAAGTATAGTAACCAGTATCAAAATGTTAACGACAGTTTGCAAAAATCTTATAAAACTGCTGTGAATTTTGAAGACAAATACGAAGCTGAAAAAACAGAAAAATTAATTCTTGAAAAAAATAATGAAATTACCGAAGCTAGACTTAAAAATACATTAATAAAAAATGAACAGCAGAATCAGTTAATTATAGGGTTGTTCATAACATTAATACTACTTGTATTATTATTTTTTGTAGCATACAGAGTGAAATCAGGGAAGGAGAAAATAAAAAACTTAAAAAAAGATAAAGAACTTAAAGATCAAAAAATTACAGAAATCTTAAAAAATCAAGAACTCAAATCTATGAGTGCAATGATTCAAGGAGAAGAAAAAGAACGACAACGTATTGCACAAGATTTGCATGATAGGCTAGGAAGTATATTATCGATGGTAAAGATACATTTTAAATCTGTTGAAGATTACATAAAACACCTCAAAACACCTCATTTAGAACAATATCAAAAAGCTAATCAACTACTTGATAATGCTTGTAACGAAGTGAGAGCAATTTCGCATCAAATGTCCTCTGGCGTTCTATCAAAATTTGGATTAGTTGCTGCCCTTGAAGATTTAAAAGAAACACTAATTTCAAGTAATCAAATTGATGTAGAATTCATATCTCATGGACTTGATAGTAGACTTCAAAATATTATTGAAATAGAGGTTTATAGAATAGTTCAAGAATTAATTAGCAATATATTAAAACATTCATATGCCAAAGAAGTTACAATACAGCTAATTTACAACGAAGAAAACTTAAATATTACTGTAGAAGATAATGGAATAGGGTTCAATGTAGAAAAGAATGAAAACAAAGGAATAGGATTGAAAAACGTAGAAGCAAGAATATATAAAATGAGCGGAGAGTTATTAATAGATTCATCAATCAATAATGGAACAACGATCACTATCAACATTCCTATAAAAACGAATAATTATGATTAAAATTATGTTAGCAGATGATCATGAGATTGTCTTGGATGGTTTAACATCTCTTATAAAACCTGTTGATGGAATTGAGATAATTGGTAAAGTCTTAAATGGAAAAGATGTAATACCATTGATGAATGAAATTGATTTAGATGTTATAGTATTAGATATTAATATCCCAGGAATTAATGGTGTAGAATTGACAGGGATCATAAAGTCAAAATTTCCTAACGTTAAAATACTAATTCTTACTATGCACGATGAAATAGGCTTTATAAGAAGGGTTATTGAGGCAGGAGCAGATGGCTATATCCTTAAAAATAAAGGAAAAGAAGAGTTAATTACTGGCATAAAAGAAGTATTTGATGGAAAAGAGTATTTCGGTGATGATGTTAAAAAAGCATTAGTATCCAGCTATCGAACAAAAAAAACTTTTGGAGAAGTTAGACTTACTAAAAGAGAAAAAGAAGTATTGTGTCTTATTGCTGATGGAAAAACAACTCCTTTAATAGCTGAAAAACTTCATATTGCAGATTCAACAGTAGAAACCCACAGGAGGAATCTTATAGATAAAACTGGCACAAAAAATACTAAAGGATTAGTAAGATATGCCATTGAGAATGGTTTCTATTAGAGAAAAGAAACACAACACATAAATATAGAAGTATCCTCACTTTTAAGGATATAAAATCATCGAATTTAGGGTAATTGAACAACAGCTATTAACCGAAATTAGCTATTGTAATATTAACCAATACTAAATTCGAAATTTTATGAGAAAAGCTTTAATTGTTGGGATCAACAACTACGATAATTATACTGAATTAAAAGGATGTGTTAACGATGCAGAAGCTGTAGATTTAATGCTTAGATTCCATGAAGATGGAGAACCTAATTTTGGTACAAAAGTTTTATTAGCTAAAAATAATAAAACAACTGTTAATAAAAGCACCCTAAAACGTCAAATAGAACTTTTGTTCAGAGATAATAATAGTGATACTGCATTATTTTATTTTTCAGGTCATGGTCATATAGAACAGACTGGCGGATACCTTTTAACGACTGACTCTAGTGATGGTGATGATGGTATGCCTTTAACTGATCTTTTAGCAATAGCAAACAGCTCTAACGCAAGAAATAAAATTATCATACTTGATTGTTGTCATAGTGGATTTGCAGGATCTACAAGCTTAGCCAAAGACAAAGCCATTTTAGCAAATGGTCTTACAATTTTAACAGCATCTTCTATGAATCAATATTCAATGGAAAAAAATGGCTCTGGAATTTTCACAGGTTTATTTGTAGACGCACTTCAAGGCGCTGCTGCCGATCTTCAAGGTAATATATCTATGGGAAGTATTTATGCTCATATAGATAGATCTCTAGGTCCATGGAGTCAAAGACCAATTTTTAAAACGAATGTTGAAAAATTTATTTCTTTACGAAAAGTAAATCCTGCTATTTCCGTTGAAAACCTTCGTCTTATTACGAAGTTCTTTGAGAAAAAAACAGATGAGTTCAATTTGAATCCTTCCTTTGAACCTACAAGTCCAAATCCAAACGAGGAGAATGGAAAAATCTTTAAAATTTTACAAATATACAATAGTCTTAATCTAGTGACTCCTGTTGATGAAGAACACATGTATTTCGCAGCAATGAATTCAAAATCTTGTAAACTTACATACTTAGGGCAACACTATTGGAGTTTGGTAAATGAAAAATTAATCTAACTGGATATTCTTCCTCTCTTATCCTCAGAACTGACTAGAAAAAATCAGCGAATACTACTATGTAGAATAGTAATATTAGTACGAATTTTGATTCATAATATTAAAAGTATGGAATTGTCAAAATATAAATATGATGTAGTTATTTCCTTTGCTGATGAGCAAAAAGATGCTGCTATCAGTCTATCACTTGCATTAGATAAAAAAGGGTTATCCAATTATTACTATCCACATTCGCAAGAAGAAAATATAGGAAAAGTATTAAAAGAAAATCTTGACTCTTTATATGCAGATGAGGCTATGTTGGCTATAGGGATTATGTCTAAAGAATACTTTCAAAAAAAGTTTACATTAATAGAATTTCATGCAATACTAAAAAGATTAAAAACGAGTCCTAGATATTTCATACCTATAGTATATGAAAATCAATTTATACCCAAACAAATAAAAGGGCTCACTTATTTTTTATGGAATAGTAATCCTGATCAGGTAGCAATTATTGCTTATGAGCGTATTCAGAAATTAATTGGAGAATTAGTGAATATTAATTCTGATAATGTATCCTATATGAGTACCAAAGATTTACTAACAAATTTAAGTCGAATAAAACGTTTTACTGGTTTCAAAAATGCGAAACTACATTATGCATTGGGACTAATATATTACTATTTAAATCAGTCAGATACTGATTTAAAACTTTCTGTAGAGCATTTTGAAATCGCCGTATCAATTAAACCTTCATTTCACCAAGCCTTATTTGGTTTGAGCAGATCAATTATCTCTTATAAAAAGCTACATAAAATCCGATTTGGTGAAATCAAAGAACCTATTGATTATTTAATTAAGGCAATGAAAATTCATCCTTTAGATAAAGATTATAAAGAATTTGCGAGAGAATTGAATCGCAAATATTTTCAAAAATACGGTCTTAAGAGTCCATTTATTAATATTTAAAAATCAACCAAATGAGCAAAACTAAAGGATACTATATCCAAGAATACTTTAGAAAATTTCCACTTTTCACTCTGTGGCTTATCCCGTTAAGTATATTACTATTAACAGTTTTTGGATTAGGGGTTATAGGATTAGGAATTAGCATTTATAACATATATAAGTGGAATAAAAGAACTACTGATACCGAATTTGATAAATTGAGGGACGAAAGTCTCCGAGATTTAAAACGAGTTGCTATGAGTAAACTTCGCCTCGAGGAATCAGATTTAGTGAGAGATTTTGAGTTTATAGTAAGTCCCAAATACTGGAATATTGGCGGAGCTGAATTTATGCTAAAAAAAGGAAAAGATGGTATTATTAGATATACACCAATCAATGTGAGCATTATTTTTTTCACAGAGCATAAGTTATGTATTTATCAATGCGTTTTTGATATGGTTACTGGAAATCCTTTAAATGTAAGTACCGATAGGTATTTCTACACTGATATTGTATCCATAAAAACTCAATCAATAAATGAAACTATTGATATAAATAACTTAAAAGAAAGTGCATACAAACATCTACCTAATTTGAAAAAACATATTGTAAATGGCCAAGTTCAAATTAATAGTGCCGAATATTTTGTCCTTGTAACTACGGGTGGAACAGCTATTAAAATTCAATTACCTAACAAAACAGTTTTGGACTACGGTATTAGCGGAAGATTAAACAGTAGTAGATCTGATCAGGCAATTGCATCAGTGGAGGCAATGGTAGATAACAAAAAAGCAGTAACTCCATAATTCAAATTATCATGAAGAATGAACGCGCAAGTATAAGAGCATATTTTGTCGATCTTAAAATCAATGTTATTATTAAACTGCTTTTATTAGCTATTTTATTGTTGATGCTACTAAAATACCTTCCTTTAGGACTACATCGACTTCGATATGCTGGGTTAATTCCACTATTATATTATATAGGTAGATACTTATTTCTTAAAGAAAGAGCATGCTCAGATAAAGAATATGATCAATACTTAGAACGTGATATTGAAAATCTTAGAGAATTAGTAATGAGTAAAATCAATGTAAGTCCAGACGAGATATTAAATCAGTTCAATATTATAGCTAGTTATAAAGTAGAAAATAAGGGCTGGCTTAAAGACTCCTTACGGAAAAGTATCGAAGTCCCTTTTATTCTCAGAAAAAAAGGGATGGATACAAAATATAGAGATACTCCTCTAATATTTCAAACAATTTTTTGTCTTGAAAATAAACTTATAATTACAGTTACAAAATTAGATGTTCTTACTGGAAACATTTTAGATACTACAACTAACTATATATACTTTGATGAGGTTTCTACGTATTATTTAAAAGATAATACAGAAAAACAGATAGTTCCATTTCAATTATGGCTTTTCATAAAAAAACTTTTGAAACCAAATTCTCAGACTACTGAAGAAAATCCTAATATACAACAAGCAAATATTAGAGAAGAAAACACGTCGAGATTTTTTGTTATAGAATCTCGAGGAGGAAAGCTAATCAAAATAACCTTACCTAGTGTATTTTTCATTGAAAATGTTGCAGACAATGCACCACATACTTCTCAAGAAGAACAAACAATAGCAGCAATACAAAAATTACTCGACGATAAAAAATAATTATAAACAACTAAAACTATAAAACTATGAACGACGATGAAATCAATAACGACAACTTAGATCAATTGCCTGACGAACTTGGAACTATTGAGGTTCCTAGGCAGTTCCATCAATTAGGAATATTTGTGTTAGATGGTAGTGGTTCCATGTATGGACAAGCACATGGAGGAGCAACAAAAGCAGAAGCCGTAAATGATGCACTTAGAGGTGTGCTAACCAGATTTAAAGTTTCCAAAAATAAAAATGATTTTTCTTTTGCTGTTATTGCTTTTGATGGAACTGCAAGTATAAAAACACCAATTACTCCAGCAGTTGATATAGATGATAATGATAATTACGATCCTACTGTTGGTCATGGTGGAGGAACAAATATAATGGCTGGTTTAGAAGAAGCGCAGAAACTTGCTCAAGATCACATAAATAATGGTCAAACTGGAGGAGCTCCGCACAGCGCAATTATATTAATTATGACTGATGGTATGGATGGGAATTCATCTAGTACACTACAAAAGGCTGAAGAAATAAAGAATGGTTCTTTTGGAGGGCAAATTACTATTTGCACAACATATTTTGGAGATATAGGAAGTTCTGACGTAGGAGCAAAAAATCACTTAAAAAGTCTTAGTACAGATAAGGTCATGGGATTTAAAGAAGTATATGATGCTGAAGCATTAAGAAGCTTCTTTATAAAATCAATTTCATCTGTCTCGGGCGTAAAAATGGAAGACTAAATCTTCAATCTATGGAATGCGCTACAACAATTGAGGATATTCACTAACCAAAATAATCATTAGCAAATTCTATCGGACAAATTAAAAGCAATAAAATACAAACAGATGAAAAATAATATACCAATATTAGGTTGTGATACAATATCATTAAAAGAAGTCAATCAAGATTATACCTTAGTAAATCACTTAAAATCACTTGGCTATTCAGTAATGGCAGTGGCTGACGGATTAGGTTCTTCTTTTGAATCCGAAAAAGCTTCAAAGTTTATTTGTGAAAATTTAATTCAAATCTTAGAAAACACAAATAATGAGAAACTAGAACTTGAAGAGATTTTTAAACAGATAGCTTCAAACTTGGCTCAAAAGTTTCAAGTGGAGACTGTTGAAGACTATTATGCCAATAATTGTTACCGATCTACCTTGATTGTTGTTATTGAGACTAACGATACTTATACTATTGGTTATGTTGGTAATGGAGGGATATTACATATACGAGGAGATTTTAACACTTTTCCTTCTCGTATATACCTTCCATGGAATGCTATTAATCTTTTAAATCCACATAGCGTTGCAGAAGAAGGAAAAAATGCAATGTATCGATATATGTCGCCTGACAATATTGAAGAACAATATGTGCCATCAATCTTGTCTATAGAGAAAGACCAACATGCGAGTGGAGATATCATTGTCATTTGTTCTGATGGCATATTCTCTAATGATGAGGTCAAAATTGGAAAGGATGCTTCTGGAAATCTATGGATAAGTGGAGAAAAGACATTAAAAAAATTATATGATCATTTGAATCATTTTTTTCTCAATGAAAATTATGATACGCAAGCATTAAAATTACAAATCACTTCGTATTTACAAGAATTAAAAGATGAACAATTACTAGATGATGATGCTACACTAGCAGTAAGTATCTCTCCAAGAGCTCAAGAATTTCAATCAGCCTTGAAAGAAAAAGGAAATTTCACTAATGAAGAAAATAACTAATATATCATCTTTTTCATCAACTATTTCAAGTGAATTTTTAAATATAAATTTTATTGAAATAGAAGATAAACCTTTTGGCGAAGGAGGTTTTGGCATTGTATATCATTGTAAAAGCATTAACGGTAAACAGACTAAAATTCCACAAGTAATCAAGATATTTATAGATCACAATGGAAGTGCGGCGAGAGGTCTTGACACGATCAAAAAGTTACAAGAAAAAATAAAAGGAAAGGTATTAGAATTACAACAAAAAGGAAAACTATTTCTTGATATATATCCTGCTATGCAAGGATGTCCACAATTTTCGTTTGAAGGAACTTTAGGAAATGAAAAAGTGATAGGGTATGCAGCAAATAATTTAAAATTTTTAGGGTATGATGAATTAGGCGAATTGATGTCTGAGAGTAATCTTCGTAAAAAATTCTTTAGTATTCCACTAATAAACCGTTTTAAAATTGCTTATGAAATTGTACAAACTTTTGAACTTTTAGAGCAGTTTCGTTACATACATGCAGACTTTAAGGAGGATGCTGTATTCATTGATATTAAAAATTATTCAAGTGCTATTATCGATTATGAAAGCGGTTCGGTAATACAAAATATAAATGATAAACCTACAACTTGGGGAACTCCGCAGGATTGGTTAGCTCCAGAAATTACCAAGCAGTACGCTGATGGATTAAAAAAAAGAAAAAAAGCAAGTGATCCAATTCCAGTTAAAGTAGATTTAAAATCAGATCGCTGGTCGGTAGCTGTTTGTATTCACTATTTAATATTCATGCTTCCACCGTATTACTTCTTTACTGAAAACTCAGAAAGATGCCTAAAAGAATTAGCGAAATCAAATATAGCTTTTCCTAATTTTGATAAAAACTATAAGTACTTTGATAAAAGTAAAACATCAATACTCAATAATTTTTACAAAAAATATTACAACACAAAACTTCCTAAAGATTTACAAACTAAAATAAGTGATTTTTTTTCTAAAGGAGCTCACGATTTTTCTAAAAGGATCACTTATGCACAGTGGAAATATAGTCTAAATGTAAAACAAGTAGTTCCAAAAATAATAGCTTTTAAAGCAAATAAAAAGGTGGTTACGGATAAAAATGGTGTGACATTATTTTGGAAAGTAGAAGAAGCTACAAGTATTACACTTAATAATATTGATGTTACAAATCTTAAGAAATATACACTACAAATTAAAAGAGAAACGGAAATAGAGTTGATTGCTAAAAATGCTTTTTCATCAGTTTCAAAAAAAATTAAAATTCAAGTAAGTGCAAAACCACCTGTAATCTTAAATTTTAAAACAAATTTACCTTCAAATTATTTAACACAAAAACAATCATTTCAACTTTATTGGACTGTTAGTAATGCTACTAATATTGAAATGGATAATGGTATTGGTGACGTTACAAATAAAAATCAGCTATTGATTGCTCCAGTAACGAAAGACACAAAATACATACTCAAAGCGACATCATTTTTCGGTATTATAGTTTCAAAACAAATCACTGTCACGGTATCTAAAACACCTCCAAAAATTATAACTTTTGCGTCAAATAAATTAGAGGTAAAACATAAAAAAGATCACGCTACATTAAGTTGGAAAATTAATAATGCAGAAAAAATATCTATTGATCAAGGTATTGGAGATGTAAGTATTAAGAACAATATAGGTGTTTTACCTAAAAGCGATACAAAATATACCATAACTGCATATAGTTTCTTCGGGATGATTTCAAAAGCCTCCCTAATTATATCTGTTTCTAAACTACCACCTAAGATCGTGTCTTTTACATCAAACAAATTAATTGTAAAACATAAAAAAGATCACGCTACATTAAGTTGGAAAATTAATAATGCAGAAAAAATAACCATTGACCAAGGTGTCGGAGATGTGAGTATTAAGAACAATGTTGATGTTTTACCTAAAAACGACACAAAATATACTATAACAGCATGTAGTTTTTTTGGGATTATTTCAAAAACCTCAGTTGTTATATCTGTTTCTAAATTGCCTCCAAAAATCCTTGATCTAAAAATTATTCCTTCAATAAGGTTAGATGAAAATCCTTTACAGATGTATTGGAATACTGAAAATGCTGAAAGCTTAAAAGTATTAAATACTAATGAATTACTCAACAATTCAGGATCAAGAGAAATTAAACCTATTAGAGATACCCAATACATATTAGAAGCTACTTCTTACTTCGGAGTTACTTCTCAAAAAATAATTACAGCACTAGTATCTAAAAAACCGCCAATAATAAAAACATTCAAATTCAGTAAAGCTTTTGTAAAAGTCAATACAGATGTAGATGTTTTTTGGGATGTTATTAATGCACACAAAATATGGATTAATGGTAATAAAATCGATGTTAATTCAGGTAGAATGAACATTTTAGTCAAAGAAAATCAACAATTTAAAATCATTGCAGAAAGCTATTTCGGTGTTAGGATATCAAATCAAGCTAGTATACGAATACTAAAAAAACCAGTACTAAAAGAATATAATAGGGCTATAAAACACATAAAAAATAAACTATGAACTTTTTTACAAAAATATTAAGCTTATCATCTGGTGCAGATCTAAAACTATTAGAAAAATGTCCTGCCGAAATAAGTAGATACAGTTCAATAGGAGCTACAATACTTTTTACAGGTTTTTTTGCTGCTTTGTCAGGTGGCTATGCCGCATACAAAATATTCAATGATCAATTCATAGCCATACTAATTGGTGTTGTTTGGGGTATTATGATTTTCAATCTAGATAGGTTTATAGTAATGAGTATAAAAAAGAAAGGTAGTTTCATAAAGCAAATTTTAACGGCATTGCCAAGAATAATTTTAGCAATAATGATTTCGCTTGTTGTTGCCAAGCCTTTGGAGATAAGAATTTTTCAAGATCGAATTGCTAGAGTAGTAGAGGACATGGGAATAGAGGCTAAAAAACTGGATTTAAAAAACTTAGACTCTATTAGCGGAATAACCAAAAGAACACATGAAGTTGGTTCTTTGGAAGCTGAAATTGAAAAATTGAAAACTGTTAGAGACGGACTACCAAAGAGTGAAGTATATAATAATCTTATTAATAATAAATCAACTTTAGAAAACACATCAAAAAAAATGAAGTTCGATTTAGTAAATGCCAAAACAAATGTTTCCAATTTTTTTGGAAAATATACCTATGTAGATGAAAAGGATGGAAAAACAAAGAGTGCTACAAGGAGTTTTCATTTACCTGCGGGTGTTTGGAGTCGAATAAAACCTACTGTTTTAAAGAGAGATCAATTGGAAGAGGAAATTTCTGAAGTTGCAACTGAAATTAGAAATAATCAAAAGCAAATACAAGATGAGATTGAGGCGCATCGGAAAGAATATCAGGAAAAAATTGATCAAAAAGAAAAAGAATTAGGCGAAAAAAAAGAAGAAGAAAATGAAGCTAAAAAAGTTTTTAATGATGGAGAAAGAGAAGCAGATAATGTAAATGATAGAGCTTTTTCAGAAAATTTTATAGCTCAATTGGAAGCCTTAGGAATATTAACCGCTTACAAACAAGATACTCTAAATGATGATGGGACAGTCGGGAAAAAGGCTAATAACACATTGTACTGGACAAACATCGCTATTATCCTATTGTTTATAATAATAGAAACTGCACCAATTTTTGTAAAGCTCATTAGTGATAAAGGGCAGTATGACGTTGCATTAGAAGCAAATTTTGCAGCTGACGAATCACGTATAGTTAGTGAGGTAAATACCTTAATTCTAGAAAACGAACAAATGGAAGAATTAACGCTGTTTGTTTGTGAAGAAAAAAAGAAAACACAAGAAGAACTTTCAAAATCTTTATTAAAAAACTGGAAGGATAAAATTGAAAAAGAAATTATAGCAGTCGACTATGATAAATTCAAAACAATTCTTGAGGAAATTATAGAATTCGGAAAAAAGAAAAAATAGCATATAAGTCATCATAAAATCATTTAACAAAATAAATATATTATGGGAGATAGAAGTTTATTAAAATTAGCCACTAAAGTGGTTATACAACTAGACAAAAGTATAGATAAAATTACACCCGAAGAACTGGCTCAAATTATTAAATCACATTCAAAAATAGCTGCAATTACAGCTTTTTTAATAAGTTGGATGCCATTAATTGGAAGTGGAGTTTCACTATTGATATGCGCAATATTGATATGGTCTATGTACTATAAAATCAATAAAGGTTTGGGAATCTCTTTTATGGGTAACAAATTAAAATCCATACTAGCAGGTATTGGGACAAATCTGTTTGTATATGCTATTGCTAGTTTATTTGTGTCAACAATATTATCTATATTTCCAGGGCCTGGTAGTCTAGGTTCAGAGATCATATCGGTAATAACTTGTTATGCGTTAACATTAATTTCTGGTCGTATGTATATGGAAGCACTAATTAGAATTCTTTAATTGAACTGTAAGTGTTTTTTCAAACTAAGCTATATATCTAGTTCTGTATTTCTAAAATTAAATACTAAATCACAGAAGTTTCTATAAGATAAGAGCACCTCTCAATAAACAAACTAATCGCCTTCAAATCCTCCACTCAAAAGTTCGAACTTTGAATGTTTGAGGTCACTAAGATCGTAAAATCCTGTAATTTTTTAAATTACAGGATTTTTATATTAGAGAGGACAATTTTTATAAGTTTTTGATTTTTAAATGCTTAAAAGTTAGATTTTCATGTGTAAAATATAGAAATGTTATAGCTAAATCATTATATTTCTGTGAGAACTTTTGGTACAAAACATCGTCTATTTCTCCAATTACAAAGCGTTCTTCAATTTTTCTACCTTGTCGTTAATTGTCTTTAGATTATACTTTAAATGCGCAATATTATCCTCATTGGACGTAGTGAAGTATTCAAATGTATATTTTAATTGTGCTTTCAATGGCGCAATGTATTTAAAATATCATTGAATTGCTGATGCAAGTCATTTACATTTTTGTTGGACGGACAACCTATCATTTTGTATTTATAGTAATGGCGATTATTAAAATACTAACATCATACTCAGAACCCTAAACGATTCTTCATATTTAGAAACTAAAAACTTCTTTAAGTTCTTAGTTTATCATTTAATAGTAAAAAAGCGCTATAAGTATTTTCTTAACAATAGAATTTGTATAACTTAGATAAGTTTTAGTTTTCGGCAAGAAAATATAGTCTTCTAACCAACTTGGAATGACTTAATACAGCTGTTCATTAGTTCTAAATTTTATAAAATTTTATGGCAACAAACAAGCACGCTCAAATTCGTTACACCATATTAGATCGATGCTTTAGTAATACCAATCGGATTTTCACATATTCAGAATTGTTGGAGGAAGTAAACGCTGTCTTATATGAATTAGGAACAGAAGGCGTGCAGTTGCGTCAACTGCAATACGACATTGCACACATGAAGTCGGAAGAAGGATACGCCATAGAATTAGACGAAGATTTAAAATCGGGTAAGAAAAGAGTATTCCGTTATAAAGACAAATCCTTTTCTATTGCGAATCATCCTTTAAATGTTAACGATATTGAGCAATTAGAAACCACCATTGCAATTTTATCACGCTATAAACATCGTGCAGAATTTTCTTGGTTAGAGGAACTCATTCCTAGAATGGAGCAAGCTTTCAATTTAGTTGCTAGTGGAGAAAACGGAGTTGTAAGCTATCAGGAGAATATCGATTTAAAAGGTCGAGAACATATTGGAACTTTGTTTAATTTAATTCTCAAACACAAGCAAGCCAAACTAATTTATCAACCTTACGGAAAACCACAACAAGAAGTTATTATAAATCCGTATCATTTGAAGCAATATAACAATCGTTGGTTTTTGTTTTGTTTTAATGAGGAATATGCATCAATTTCCAATTATCCATTAGATAGGATTGTTTCACTTGAAGAAATGAGTAAAGAGTTTATGCCAAGTAGTATTAATTGGATGGATTATTTTGATGATGTCATAGGTGTAACTAAGCCTGAAAACGCTGAAGTATTAACTATAAAACTAAAATTTTCAGCGCAAAGAATTAATTATGTTTTAACCAAACCCTTGCACGGTACACAGAAAGAAGACAAAACAGATCATCAAGGTCGTACAATAAGTATCAAAGTAATACTTAATAATGAGTTACTCCAGTTGTTATTGTCCTTTGGGTCAGATTTAGTTGTTGTTTCACCACCTGTTGTTAGAGAAAAAATGATAGAAAAAATAGTGCAAATGAATACTAATTATTAGTATGCAGATGTATTGCATAGTTAGATTCCATATTTGTAAGGAATTTAAAAAAAAATAGTATAAAATTGAAGCGTGAAAAGCTTTGGATAAAAAAGCACAACAATTAACTTTGAAAAAAATACTTTAGTAAAGTAAAAAGAACAAGCAGCCGAGAATTTCTAAGAAAAATTGGAAAAAGAGCTTGAAACGATATTAATAGCTATTATTGGTTTATTAGAATTGAATTAATCATAGAATGAAACAAATACCAAATAAGACAACATACGATGCTAGCTTTACTGTGGGAGGAATACTCTATAACGAGTTTTCTAACCTTAAAAATTACTTGCTCGCAGAAGATTTTGAAAATATTATAAAAAATGATATTGAAGAAAATAAGCTGCTCGCTATTGCAACTTTATCAGCTAGAAAAAGGATCGTTTTAGAAATTATAAGAAGGCATAAAATAATGTCTCCTATTTTTTGGAATTTTTTTCAAAACTTAAATGAGTCAGAATCCAAATTAGCATTATTTTTTGTAAGTCTAAAAACCTATCCTATTGTATTCGATTTGCATTTTCAAGTAACAGTCAATAGATGGAAATTAGGATTAGAATTAACTGAATATGACATACAAATGCGATTGGACGAATTGTCATCAACATCCGTTGATGTAGAAAATTGGTCTAAGACAACAATTAGAAAAATAAATACACGATATAGAAAAGCAATAGAAGAAGCTGGTTTATACACTAAAGAAACAGTACACAAACCTTTAAATATCAGTCAATCCTTTTGGGCTTATTTTAAAGAGAATGATGAAATTTGGTTTTTAGATGCCTGTTTTATGTAAAAAGTAATAGATGACGATAGCAGAATTATATACACATTTAGAAAATGATGACTTCAAAGATTATGAAACAGGAAATTTATTTTTCCCGGCATATATGTATATGTATAATGCTGAAAAAGAGTATGAAATAGACACCGCTATTTTAGATATCAAAAATCGTTTGCATCGCCCCACAAACTACTTAGATGTAATTGTGTTAGATATTTACGAAGAGTTTATTGCATATCTAAAACAAGAGAAATTTGCAAAATCCAATAAGTTCGATTTTTATACTTCTCATGAAAGTTTAAAGCCTGATGCAGTAAATAAATCTTTATACAAAGATGCCTACGATTCAAGGTTTTTAAACTATCTAAATAAAAAAATACAAGCACATTTAGATATTGATGACGCTTTTCAAAGATCCTATGTATTTATGAAAGGTTTCGGAAATGCATTTCCACACATAAGAGCAAGTCGCTTTTTTAACAATTTTGAAAAATATGTAAAAGGATACAAACTAATTATGTTTTATCCAGGTGAGGCAAAAGAATATTACTCGCTCTTTGGGTTGCTAAAAGATGAAAATTTATACAGAGCTATTAAATTAATAAACGAATAAGAAAATGCTATACAAGGAAATTTATGCACGAGATATCAATAGAGATATCAATCCTGCGGTAGTTGTAAGTAACAAAGACAAAGAGACGATAGAAGCAGAAATTAAGGAGTATGTTTTTACGAAAGAATTAATTGAAAAATTATACCTCATTGTAGATACGGTTTTAAACAAAACATCAGGCAAATCAGGTATTTGGATCAATGGATATTATGGCTCTGGTAAGTCACACTTTATTAAATACGTTCATTACCTATTAGATATAAACACAACAGAACTTGCGTTTGAAGCCTTTGAAAAAGCGGTAGAAAATGAATATGACGCCATGGACGCTGGAAACAATCAGGACATTACGGTAAGTAATCTAAGATTACTAAAGAAAAAAGCGCAAAGTTCTAATTCCGACAATATCATGTTCAATGTCGAAGATGAAACAGATGATGGCAATAAAGAACGCCTCACACGCATCTTCTTAAACATGTTTAATAAATTTAGAGGATACAACTCAAACGATATTCCACTAGCAATTTTACTAGAAAAGCAACTAGATAAAAAAGGTGTTTTCGATCAATTTAAAAGTAAAGTTAAAGAAGAAACAGGTTTTAATTGGGCAACAGACGCCGCAGATGCAGCTGCTTTTCAATTAGATGATATTTTAGAAATTGCAAAACAATTTGTTCCTGAATTAGATCAGAAATCGTTGCACGCAAAAATATCAATTCCTGAAAATTATAAAATTAGTATCAACGAAACATTAATTCCAGAATTACAAGAATTCCTAAAAGGAAAAGATAAAAAATATCGCTTGTTATTTTTAGTGGATGAAGTGTCGCAATATGTAGGGACAAACAAAGAAATTCTATTAAATTTTCAAAACATTATAGAAAGAGTCAGCAACGATTGTAACAACCAAGTTTGGATTGCCTGTACCGCACAACAAACGTTAGACGAAGTTTCATTTGGAACAGATGGTGTGACAGACGTACAAGATGAATTTGGTAAAATTCTAGGTCGTTTTGATACGCGAATCTCTTTGCAAAGCAATGATGCGTCTTACATTACACAACGTAGAGTACTAGATAAAAATAGTGCAGGTACAGAATACCTAACAAATTTATATCATGATAACAAAGACTATATTGACAATCAGTTTAAAATAAATCATGACTTATACAAAGGGTACAAATCCATAGATGAGTTTATCATTGGCTATCCGTTTGTGCCGTATCAATTTAAGTTAATTGCACATGTATTTGAAGCATTTCAGCAATTACAATTCGTTATCAAACAAGTAAAAGACAACGAACGTTCTATTTTAGGAATCACGCACTATACAGCCAAAGAACATGCAGATGCTGAAATAGGCGGTTTCATGCCTTTTGATGCTTTTTACAACAAATCCTTGGAAACCAACTTAACGAATAGAGGTTACAAAGCCATTCAAAATGCATTAGAACTTACCTATGTTAAAAACAGTCCGTTTGCACAAAGAGTCGTAAAAGTATTGTTTATGATTTCTAATCTGTTAGAAAATCAACGGCAAACCTTTCCTTCTAACATAGAAAACTTAGGTGTATTATTAATGGATGCTTTAGATCAGAACAAAAAGGAGCTTCAAAAAGAAATTACCAAAGTACTCAATCGTTTATCAGACGAAAGTATCATTAGAGAAGAAAAAGGAAGTTACTTCTTCTTCAATGAAGACGAAATGGATGTGCAAAACATCATAAAAAGTCAAACACTAGTATTAGATGATCGTTTCACTACTTTCGATAGTTTATTTAGACCATTAATCAATCTGTCAAACAAAATATCATTTGGTCAGAATGATTTCAAAATTGCCTACGCCGTTGAAGGAAGAGAATTTTTACGCAATGGAGATTTTAACATTACAGTACTATTATCAGACAATACACCTTTAGTACAAAAAGCGTTAGATGTCAATAAAAAAGAAATTATTGTTGCGGTAAATGAATGGTTTACCAAAGACGAATCACTAAAAAAAGAATTTGATTGGTATTGCAGAACAAACAAATACTTATTAAGCACCAATGCTGGAGGAACAGGAGACCGATCTCGTACCAACGAAAATTTCAAAATTAGAAACAATCAATTAAAAGATAGAATTGTCAACAGTATCAAAAATAATTTTGCAGACACACGTTACATCTCTCAAAATGCCATTCTAGAAAGTAGTGATGTAAACGGAAGTACGCCTGCCGATCGATTAACAAATGTTATACATGCACATCTAAAAGGAATTTATAAAAATCACGATTTATCAGCTGGATATGCGCGTACGCAACAGGAATTAAAAAAATCTGTGGCAGACACTCAAGTACTAATCGAAACACTGACACCTGCAGAACAAATGGTGCATGATTTCATATCGCTCAACAATAACCAAATTACGGTGTATGACCTCATAAAACACTTTGAAAAAGAACCTTTTGGCTGGCGTTTTGAAGCGTTATTAGACATTTTAGTACATCTAGAAAAGAAGAAAAAACGAGAATTCAAATATAAAGGAGAAGAACGTTACAATCGTATAAACTTCATAAACAAAGCAGTTTCTACGGCAGAAAGAACATCGTGCGAAGTCATTTCAAGTGAAGAAATAGACCAAGAAACATTAGACAATGTAATTTTAGCATACAAAAATATATTTAACGAAACGCTAGCTGGAGAACAGATTGAATCAGATCAAAACAAATTATTTGAGACACTAAAAGATCGTTTATCTAAAAAAGAACGTTTGTTTTCAGAACTAGAATCATTATATAAAAAATATACGTTTGGTAGTTGTTTCTCTAAGGCAAAAAGTGAAATGAGCCAATTAGCGCACATTGCAGATCCTAAAAAACTATTTCGTACCATCAATGAAGATCAAGAGCAACTGAAAGAATTGATAGACAACGTAAAAGCAATAGAAGAGTTTGCAATCAATAGAGTGTCAAAATACAACGAAATCAAAACGTTTGTAAGTGTCAATAATGATAATTTCAAATTATTAACTCAGGACGATTTAGAAAAAGTTGAAAAGGTGAACCACTTTTTTACGCTTGAAGATCCACGAAAAGAATTCAGGCATATTGTAAAAGCCTTTGAAGAATTACAAGATGCAATCAAATCGAAAATAAAAGAACTCAAAGACAAAACAGTTGCAGCGTATGAAGCCGTTTTTACAGAATTGGAAGACGAAGCTGTAAAACGTAACGTAACTGAAAATGTGACTGCTGACAAAGAATACACACTAAACGCTATTAAAAACTTAACATCATTAGCAGGCTTAAAAAACAAATTCTTAGAAGTCTCTAATTTCAAAGCATCCGAGTTAGAAAAAATAATAAAAGCAACACCCGTGAAGGCTGGAAGTCAAGCTGCCGAATCTTCAATTTATTACGCAGCAAAAGGAACTGCGATCATTACAACGGAGGAAGAACTAGAAACGTATCTATCAAAATTACGCAGAGAAATGTTGCAATTGCTAAAAGAAAATAAAAACATCATCATAAAATAACGAATGAATACAAAAACGTTTGCACAAGAAGCTCGTAAAATACTCATGCAAGGTGTTGCCAAAAAACTATTGTATTGGGGTTTCAATGAAAAAGGAGTTATTTTGGAACAACCAGAAAAAATATCGGGTGGATACAGTTTCAGAGGCGAAGTTTTTGACGATCCTGCGGTGCCCAACTTATGGCATTCGTTACAAAAAGCCATTGCAACTAAAAGTATTGAAGTTGTTGTAGAAGAAGCGGCATATACTTGGTTCAACCGCATCATGGCATTGCGTATTTTAGTAAAAAATGGTTACGAAGAACCACAACTAGAAAACGCAACAGGTTTAGAAAACACACCCATAATCTTACAAAAAGCAAGACAAGGGAAAAGTGATTTCTTAACGGCTTCAGAAAAAACCCGATTACAAAAAATACTCACCGATTACACCAAAGATCAAGAAGCTTTTTCCATACTCATCACAGGCTATTGCCACAGTCATAAAACCTTGCAACGTGTTTTTGGTAAAATAGACGATTACACAGAATTATTATTGCCCGATAACATCTTACAAACCGACGGCTTTCTCCACTTACTAAACACGACAGATGCCATTACAAATGAAGACTACCAAAAAGTAGAACTCATAGGTTGGTTATATCAATTTTATATCTCTGAAAAGAAAGATGATGTTTTTGCATCCTTTAAAAAAGGTAAAAAAGCAGAAGCCAAAGACATTCCAGCTGCTACACAAATATTTACGCCCAATTGGATTGTAAAATACATGGTAGAAAATACCGCAGGTAAAATATGGCTAGACCATCATCCAACATCTGAGCTTAAAAATGAAATGAAGTATTTGGTGGACACTTCAAGTCCGCTCAGTACAGAAAATAATGCTGATGAGAAAACCGTCATTGCGAGCGTGTCATCTCGAGCGCAGTCGAGAGATCTTCTCATCAAAAACGTAGAAGAACTCACGCTAATAGATCCCGCAGCAGGATCTGGACACATTCTAGTAGAAGGTTTTGACCTGATCTATAAAATGTATCTGGAAGAATATTACACGCCAGAAGAAGCGGTAGCATCCATTCTAAAAAATAATTTATATGGGTTGGATATTGACGACAGAGCCGCACAACTTGCCACGTTTGCAGTATTACTAAAAGCCGCAAAAGTATATCCTGCTATTTGGTCAAAAAACTGGATGCCAAACATATATGCCATGCCAGAAGCAGCAGACTTTAGTATACAGGAAATTAACGACTTCTTAGGGGAAGATGGCGCTGACTATACACAAGAACTAGAAGTTGCTTTACGTTTAATGAAACAAGCTAAAAACTTAGGTTCTGTAATGAAACTAGACATTAACGAAGAAGCAAGAACCTATATAGAAGAAAGCTTTGCCAAACTAAAAAATACTGAATTTAGAGATTTCAACATAGAAGCCATTTACCAAAAACTGGTCAATTACATTCCTGTATTACTCTTACTGACTAAAAAATATACGGCTGTCGTGGCAAATCCGCCGTATATGGGACTGAAGAACATGAATGCTAAGTTGAAAAATTACGTAAACACAAATTATCCAAGATCTAAATCTGATTTATTTGCTGTCTTTATGGAATCTACGTTAGCTATGAATGTAGCCAATGGATTGATGGGAATGATTAATCAACATTCTTGGATGTTTTTATCGTCTTATGAAAAATTAAGAGATTATATCTTGAAACATTGTGGTATTTTAAATATGCTCCATTTAGGACCGAGAACTTTTGAAGAATTAAGTGGTGAAGTGGTTCAATCAACTGCTTTCGTTTTAGAAAATGGTAAGAATGTTAAAAAAGCTAGCTATTACAGATTGATTAGTTATAAAATAATAAATGAAAAGGAGGAGCATTTCTTAAGTAGAGATAATGAATATTCAAACATTCCTCAAAATGACTTCTTCAAAATTCCAGCTAGCCCAATTGCTTATTGGGCTTCAGATAAGGTTCGGAGAATATTTTCAAATGGCGTTTTATCAAATTACACTCCAGTAAAAAAGGGAATTGATACAGGTAAAAATGATTTGTTTGTTAGACATTGGTTTGAAGTGAATCAGTCGAAATTATCAAGATATGATAAAGATTTAAAATGGTTTACTTATATCAAAGGTGGCTCGTTACGTAAATGGTTTGGAAACACGGAATTAGTTGTTAATTGGGAAAATGATGGACAAGAAATAAAAAAATATAAGGGTTCAACAATCCGTAATAAGGATTATATAAAAAAACAAGCGATAACTTGGTCTCTTACTGGAAGCAATGGATTTGGTGCTAGATATATTTATCCAAATTGTGTATTTGACAACAATGGGTCATCAGTATTCCCTGAAACAAATGTTGAATTTATAATTGGAAGTCTCAATTCCGTCGTTTCTTTGAAAATTTTGGGAATACTTAACCCTACTCTTGCCTTTCAAGTTGGTGATATCGCTAGAATCCCGATTCTATGGAATGAAAATTTCGGTTATAATAATCTAATTCAAGAAAATATTCAAATTTCCAAGGACGACTGGGACTTTTCTGAAACTTCTTTAGATTTCGAAAAATCACCATTACTAAACAACACCAATTCTTTAGAAGAAGCATACACAACTTGGCAAAAAGAAGTGACAAAAGACTTTTTTCAATTACATGCCAATGAAGAAGAACTCAATCGTATTTTTATAGACATTTATGGCTTACAAGACGAGTTAACACCTGAAGTGGCTTTAAAAGATATTACCATTCTACAAGAAGAGCTCCACAAAAAAGATCTAGAGAAATTAGAAGAAACGTTTAGAGAACATGGTTCAGCAGCGATTGCTTTACCAATAAACAAAGCAGAAGTCATCAGTCAATTTATTTCGTATGCAATTGGGTTGTGTATGGGACGCTATCGTTTAGATAAAAACGGGTTACACATTGCGCATCCAAATCCAACCGCAGCAGAAATAGCAAATTACAGCTACAACAATGGAAACATTACCATAGATGAAGACGCCATTCTTCCACTTATGGGAACGGCATGCAACTTTCCAGACGATGCTTTGCAACAAATATATAATCTGTTAGATGTTATTTGGGGAACGGAAACGCGTACCGAAAATATCAATTTCATACAAGAATGTTTGGACAAAGACTTGGAGAAATTTTTAATAACAGACTTTTACAAATACCATTGCAATATGTATAAGAAAAAACCAATCTATTGGTTATTTTCATCCAAAAAAGGTGCGTTTCAAGTATTGGTATACATGCACAGAATGAATGCATTTACGGCAGAAAAAATCCGCGCAAACTATCTATTACCACACATAAAAAATCTAAACTCAGAAATAGAACTGTTAGAAAAAAAGGAAGCCAACCTAAACACGCAAGAAGTGAAAAAATTAGAACAATTGCGTAAAAACAGAGACGAATGTGAAGAATATGAAACGGAGTTAAAAACGGTGGCAGACAATCAAATTACGTTTGACTTAGATGATGGCGTAAGCGTAAATTATAAAAAATTTGAAACCGTAGTTGCAAAGATTAAATAACATGATACAAGAAAAAGCCACGCAATACTTTTCGGATGTTCCCGCACTAAAAATCTTGTTTCTATTTGATGAAGCAGCAGAATTTTTAGAAGAAGTGCAACAAATAAGTTCACCTGATTTTAAAGTAATCTATTGGGAGAACAATCCTTTTGTGTTAAAATATCAATTAACACACGAGTTAAAAGATCAAAAAGTGTTATTGTATCTAAACTTGCCACAACCTACGTCTCAAGAAATGTATCAAAACTTCCCATTAATGGGATTGTTGCTGGCAAACAAAGAATTGCAGTTAGACAATGTCGGTGCCTTTATGGAAGAATTTGGATTGCAGCGCCATCAAAAAAGGTTGATATCCAAATACATGCACGAACTAAAATATACAAGTGTAAAAGAAGTGGTAGCACCGATTCTAATCTCAGGTAACTTTCAAGAAAAAGAATTGCAACAAGGTTTATTAGCGGCATTTTTAAAGTTCCGAAATGTAGAAAACTGGATGGTTTTAATCACAAAGTTGTGCATACTAGCTCAAGAAAAAAGCGAAGTTGCTTTCAAAAGAGTTCAGCAAAAAATAATAAGTACGCACATAGAAGATATCATCATTTCAAAAGTGGTTTATCATATTGGATATACATTAAAAGCGATAACTGCTAAAGAATTTATAGAAGCTGCAAAGTTTTTAGTGTACAACTATATAATGCAAAACAGTCGTTTGCAAAAAAACGATGCGTATGCAACATTAAAAATAGCAGACACAAGTCAGTTGACAGCGATCAATCAATTTTGGCAAGTAGTAGAAAGTAATGCCTTAGTTGCAACTGGTTTTCAGGAATTGTTGGTAACCATTCAAAAAAGTATCAAAGGAGCACAATTAGTAGCTTCTTACGGTTTGGAAGCAAACTATGCCTATTATCCTAATGACCTAACGTGGGCAATTCTAGAGCAATTACAACATAGAATCATTGCAAAAGACGAAATTGGTTTAGAACTATTAGAAAACTTAGCATTGCAACAAGAAATACAAGGTGAAGTTAAAGAAACGGTTCGTTTTTTAAGGCTTGTTTTAAAAACAACGCTGGCTATAAACAATATACCAACGTATACCTTAAATACACCAGAAGAATACATTGCCAATTACACTAACGAAAGCTATAAAATTGACACAAATTACAGACGTGCTATCTTATGTTTAAAGGAAATTGACAGTGTAGAAGTTCCTAAAACTATACAATTAGAGCAGCTTAAAAGTCATTTGGATGAAGCTTACAACAAACATCTAGATCAACTAAACAGACAATGGTTGCAATGTTTAGCAAGTGTAAATTTTAACTATAAAGCCATTCAATCACCAAAGCAATATGACTTTTACAAAACCGAAGTTGCTGCGATTGATCAAAAATTAGTCGTAATCATTTCTGATGCGTTGCGCTATGAAGTTGGGGAGGAATTACTAGCTAAAATGCATGGCGACACAAAAAATACTGCCGAAATAAGACACCTTTTGGCTTCCATTCCATCCAAAACAAATATAGGAATGACGCAGTTATTACCTGGAGAAAAAGAATTTAATGAAGGAAATATAGTTAGCGATGGCATTCCGACGATAAGTGGAAACAGAGCAAAATTATTGCAAAATTACAAAGCGAATGCAGCAGCAGTTCAGTTTGAGGCTATAAAGAATGAAAAAGAAGCAAAAAACAGAATATTATTTAGAAACGACTTGGTTTACATTTATCATGATGTAATTGATGCCATAGGAGACAAAAAAGTTTCTGAAGACAAAACGTTTAATGCTGTTAGAACTGCTATAGCAGAGTTGGCAAGATTTATCAAACTATTACATGGTTCTTATGGAGTGTCAAATGTTTTAATAACCGCAGATCATGGTTTTTTATACAACGATAAAAAAATTGAAGACAAAGGCTTGGAGAAATTACCAAGCAACACCTTAATTTCTCATAACAGATATTTTATTACTAAAGAGAATCACGAACAAGAATTAGGCTATACAATTCCCTTAAAACAAACGACAGCTTTCAAAGACGATTTGTTTGTTACCATACCGTTTTCCATAAATAGGTATCGTAAATCAGGCGTGGGACATCAATTTGTGCATGGTGGCGCAAGTTTACAAGAATTAGTAGTGCCTCTTATTGTAAGTTCTAGAAAACGTGTAGAATTTGCTAAAAAGGTAGCTCCAACAGTATTAAACAAAGGAAAACTTAGAGTCGTATCTAATGTTTTAAAATTTAATATCCTGCAAGAAAATGAAGTATCTCGTTTGGAAAAAGAAAGAACCATAACCATAGCATTATACAAAGAAACAACCTTAGTAACTAATACGATTGAACTTGTTTTAAACAGTACCTCAGAAGCACCAAGCGATCGATTGACAAACATAGAATTACTTGTCATGGCGGAATTTTCAAGTGAACGTATTTTTAAACTAAAAGTATTTGATATAGATGATATGCTAAATCCTTTAATTGAAGAATTAGTAATTAATAACACCTTATTGGGACAAGATTTTTAATGATGAGTTTAAAAGAAAAAATAATCCAACATTTTGAAGGTAAAGTAGTCCGTAAAGATTTAACAGCATCGGTAAAAGGAAGTAATCCTGTACCTGTATATGTATTAGAATATTTACTAGGACAATATTGTGCTATTGATGATGAAGAAGTTATAAAAACGGGGATTGAAAAGGTTAAAAATGTAATTAGAGACAATTATATTCATCGTTCGGATGCAGAAGTCGTAAAAGCAAAAATAAGAGACAGCGGAAGTTATAAAATCATTGACAAAATTACAGTTTCACTTAATGACAAAGCAAATATATACGAAGCGGAGTTTGCAAGTTTGGGATTAAGAGGTGTTCCTATTGCCGACAATATGGTCATGGAAAACCAAAAACTATTAAGCGGTGGCGGTGTTTGGTGCATCTTAAACATTGGCTATTCGCACGCAGATGATATTTCAATGCGCTGGATTATTATTGATCTCAAACCCATTCAAGTTTCCAATGTTAACCTGAATGAATACATTGATTTAAGAAAAGAATTCACCACAGAAGAATGGTTAGACTTATTAATACATAGTATTGGATTAAATCCAGAATATTTTAACAAACGCGATAAATTTATTCAACTATCTCGGTTAATTCCACATACAGAAAACAACTATAATTTTATAGAATTAGGACCAAAAGGAACTGGGAAATCGCATATATTTTCTGAATTATCACCACACGGTGTTTTAGTATCTGGTGGAGATGTATCAAAAGCCCGACTTTTTGTAAACAATACAGGGAATAAAATAGGTTTAGTAGGTTATTGGGATGTCATAGCACTCGATGAATTTGAGCAGGAAAAAGGTGGAAAACGTACGGATGGTGATTTGGTGAAAATCATGCAGAACTATATGGCAAACCAAAGTTTTAACAGAGGAAAAGAGACCTATCAAGCTACGGCTTCTATGGCTTTTGTGGGGAACACAAAACATAATGTTCCTTATATGTTAAAAAACTCACACTTATTTGAGTCCATTCCAGAAGGCTATTTAAAAGGTGCTTTTTTAGATAGAATGCACATGTACATTCCGGGTTGGGAAGTTCGTATTTTAAAAACAGCAGTTTTTTCATCAGAATATGGTTTCATTGTAGATTATTTGGCAGAATTGCTAAGAGAAATGCGTAAATATGATTTTTCACCAATCATGGACAAATACGTAAAATTGGATGGTTCTTTAACGACAAGAGATAAAACAGCCATTAGAAAATCATTTTCAGGATTAGTAAAATTAATATATCCACATCAAGACGTTTCTGAACAAGAAGTATTAGAGCTTTTAAATTTTAGTATCGAAGGACGAAAGCGTGTAAAAGATCAATTATACATTATTGATGAAACCTTTAGAAGTGAGCCTGTCGAATTTAAGTATACCATTTTATCCAATGGTGTAGAAGTGTTTCCAGAAACGCTTGAGAATTTAAACTATAAAGCAGCAGTTGAAATAAAAGCAGCGTCAGATGAAGAAGGTTTGGAAAAAAGTAGTGAAACACCAAAGCTAGATTTAAAACCTCATCAAGTAATTTTAGCTGACAATCAAACGGGAATATCGTATAAAAAACTCTTCTCTAATTATCTAAAAGGTGCTAAAAACATCACGATTCAAGATCCTTACATACGAATGTTTTATCAATTTAAAAACTTATTGGAGTTTTGCATTATGTTAGGAAATAATAAAGATCCTGAAGATCAAATAAATTTAGAAGTAGTAACATGGAATCATGAAGAATACTTGGAAGAATCTCGGTTATCTTTAGAAGAATTAGCTCAAAATGTAGAAAGCATAGGCATCAACTTAACGTTTCGTTTTGAGCAGCATCACGATCGTTTTATAGCTGCGGATAATGGTTGGAAAATTACGCTAGGCAGAGGCTTAGATATCTTTGAAAAAATTGAAGAACGATTTAGTGTTGCTGATTTAGATCAGACTAAAAGAAAATGTAAGTCTTGTGAGTTAACATATCTGAAATTATAAATAGCAAATGTGCAGATGCACTGCATATTTAGGTTTTAGTTTTGTCTTTCTACACTTACGAAAGTGAATAATCATATTACGACCTATGGAAGGCAAGATAATTTTCAAAAATGAAACATTAGGAATCATCGAATATAATACAGATTCGAAGATTTACTTCATGGTAAAAGAAAATCCGAGTTTTAACAAAGGAGAAGCGGTACGTTTTGAAATAGTAAAAAAACGAGTTTCTAGTTTAGAGAGAGCGTTGGATTGTGCTGTTAACTTAGTGCCAATAAAAGAGCAAGAAAAGAATCTTACACGTTTAAGTAAGGTGTTAAGAGAACTCAATATATCAATAGATGTAGCTCACGAGTATCTTTTGAGCCAAGATGTATACATCGAAAAAAGACCTACAACGAAAATATCCGAGAATCTTTATAAGTTATTAACTGACAATTTTTCTTCTGAAAAAAGTTTAGATGTTGATATAGCGAGTGAAGAAATTGGATCAATAGTTTCGACTACAATTCTAGAAATCATCAAACCTTCTACGATTGTTTTAGAATTTTATAAAGGACGAAAAGCCATTCTTCCATTACAAAATATTGCTTGGAATTTACCAAGTTCTGAAGAGTTATTTGATACATATAAAGTTGGTGATAGCACTGAAATAGTAGTTTTAGAGAACGAACCAAATAAGCCGGTTTTAGTAAGTAGAAAACACTTACTACAAAGACCTAACGAGGAAAAAAATTGGCAAAATGTAAAGGTTGGTGATGTTATTAAAGGAACCATCGTACAAGTTTTAAAAACTCAAATCGTTTTTAGCTTTCCTAATAAACTATTTGGAATGGCAACTAAACCTAAAGGCTTTTCGAAAACTATAGGTAAAATATTGGAAGTACAAGTGCTTTCAAAATCTCTAGATCGTTTTTTGCTCAGTACGACTGTTTCTTTTGAAGCTAAACAATCAAATAAAAAAAATACTCAGAAATATAATGATGATTCTCTTGTAATACAAAAACTTACTTATAAACATGGAGACGAATCATTAAAAGATGCTAATTCCTTTTTTAATTCATTGTATTATGATTACTGTGAAGAAAGCGAAACTAATAATGAAAAAAAGTTTTTTGAAGAAGCATTTGCAAATAATCACAATTTATTTGACTTAGCAATTTCACTAAAAGTACCGTTATATATTCAATTTATTGCTACTAGTTGGGATGGAGACTTTAAGATGAAACTTTTACCATATTTGGCAAGTATTTCTTCAGAGTTGAATTCAGAACAAAATGCTATAGATTACTTGTCTAAGCAAAAGTATTGGGTTAATATTAATTCACCAGGAGATAATAGAAATTATTGGACATTATTCAATGATGAATTATACATTTCAGGTTTTGTTACTGAAGAACCAGATGAACGTTTTTTCTTTCTGAATAAACTGGAAATTGGCAGAAAAAATAAGAACTCTTCATATTACAAAGAGAAATCACAAAAGAGTGGTTGTTTCTTATATGATTCTGAAATTTTCTTTTTAAAACTAGATTCAAATATACCAGTTCTGGACAAGTCTTTAGCGAAAGTGTTCGATGTTCTCAAATCAAAATCGGATGCGTTTTCACTCTATGAAAAACTTAAAAGAAAAACAGGCGCTCTTCTAATGGAAGAAGGAGAATCCTTAAAGATTTTTGATAAGTTTTTGGAATATCAAATACATAGAGAAAAAGAAAACAATAAGCAGAAGGCAATCTCTGTTTCTGGCGGTATTTCAAGGATTCCTGCAATAGGTTGTGAAGTATCAATAGAAACAATTGCAACAGAATCTTTAAAGAACATCTATGAGTTAAGTGAATTAGAAAGAATTCATGTATCAATAAAGACCTCAGAGAATTCAAGCAAAGAGAAGAGTGATGAGAAAGAATTGGTTTGGTTCTATGATGCAGAATTTGAAATAGTTGATAATACAGCTCGTTTTCATTTTTCTGAAATGGAAAAGAGTGTTGAAGATTTAGAGAGCGGATTTTATGTAGAGCCAAAGCTTTCTCTCAAACAATGGCAGGTACAAAGGAAAGTCATTCAAGATTTTTTTGATAAGCGTATCAATATTTCGCACATAGAAACAATGTTTCTAAAGCCAGATAAAATCAAAGCTCCAAAATTGGAATCTTTCAATTTTATCAATCCATTATTGAATAAAACTCGTATAGATACTCCTGATAATAATCAAGTTAAATCAGTTGTCAAAGCTGTAGGAAATGAAAATATATTTCTAATTCAAGGTCCTCCAGGAACAGGTAAGACTACTGTGATTGCTGAAATTGTTCAACAACTAACAAATAATGGAGAAAGGGTTTTAGTTACTAGTCAAACTCATGTTGCAGTTGACAATGTATTAGACAAGCTTTCAAAATTAGATCATTTGACCCTAGTTAGATTTGGGAATGAAAAAAAAATAATGTCAGGCTTGGAGAGTTTTCATATCAAAGGGCAGGTTGATGCTTTAGCAATGCATTATGGAAGTGTAGTTGAAAACAACATCAAACTTGTTTTAAAAAAAATAGAATATATCAACTCATCAGACGATGAAGCAACTGTAATTTTATTAGAATATTTAAGTAGTATTACAATTAACTATCCTTTAAATTTTGATGAACGACTTACAAAACTAAACAAGGATTTTATTTCCACACTTAGTGATTTAGATATTGACCAATTGAAAAATTTAATTAGTGTTTTGCAAACTTGGCAAAAAGAAATAGCTTCAAGTCTAGAAGACATTGCACGTTCAATAATTTATGATTCTATCAATGTTGGTTTTGCAACTTGTATTGGTGTTCGTATAGATAAAGGTTTATCAGATAGAAATATAACATTTGATACAGTCATTATTGATGAAGCTGGTAAGGCAAATTTATCGGAATCCATTGCGGCAGTTTCTATGGCAAAAAAAGTCATTCTAGTAGGCGATCATAAGCAGCTTCCACCATATATTGACAGTACTTTAATTGATGCTAACGATAAAGATAGCTTTATAAATTGCGATCGATATAATAGAAACAAGTTTGACAATGAAGAAGTACAGCATGCATTGACAACTTCTCTTTTTGAATTTTTAGTAAATAAAAATGAGATTAATTTATTTCCGTCAACTAATATAGAATTACTGAATTTTCAACATCGAATGCATCCAGATATTGGAGAATTTGTATCAAATGTTTTTTATGATAGTGATGTTCAAATGGGTGGATCAACTTCAAAGAATACATTGCCTTTGGCTTTTCCTTTCGACAAGCAAGTAATATTTATTGATACAGCTAACAATAAAACATCTTATGAATCAAAAGAGAGTAGCTCTTATAAGAATGATGTAGAAGCGCTTTGTATCTCAGAAATAGTAATTCCAAAATTACTTGAGGAGAAGGTAGATAAAGATAAGTTTGCCGTAATAGCACCTTATAAAGCCCAAGTAGCCAATATAGTAAGTAAGTTAGAGAAGTCTGATATAAGCGGTGTTGAAGTCTCCACATTGGATTCATTTCAAGGAATGGAATTTGACGTTATCATATTTAGCTTTACACGCTCAAAGAGAGGAGAAAAGGTAGGGTTTTTAGATGATGCCCGTAGATTAAATGTAGCACTTTCAAGAGCAAAAAAGAAATTAATTCTTGTAGGGAATAGTAAGACTTTAATGGCTAGGAGAAGTCATTTTGATGAGGTGTTTAACTATACAAAAATGTATAGAAATCTTGTAAAGCTCAGTAAAAATGAGGAAAAAGGAAATTTTATTGACATCAATAACTTAAGTGTTGAAAATAAATTTGATAAGGCAAAAAGACATAAAAATCAAAAATCAATTAAGAGCAGTGACAAGAATAGAACAAAACAGTATAATCATCAACATGAAACAAAAATGTTTCAATTAAAATTCTTTAATGAACATAAGGTAGGAGATATTGTAAAGTGTAGATATAAATGGCATACAAAAGGGTTAGGTCATTTTTTTGAAATTTTCAAAGGATTTGATGGATTAATGTATGACTCAGATTTTAAAATGACTACATATGTTTCTAAGCTGGAATATAATATGTTTATATCTAAAATTGATAAACACAAAATGCAAGTAACTTTAATAGGTAAGAAATAAGAATGGCAAATTATAGATTAAATATAGCACGTTTTGTTGCTTTAGAAGCTGAAATTAATCATAAACTAAAAGCTATTGTAAGTATTCAATATCCTATTTATTATATTCACGCTGAGGTAATTGACACTGAACCACATGTGCTTTATGAATTAGATAAAGTTATTGTTAATAGTTCAAAAGTTTTTAAATCATTTAATGAGGATGCTATTGCTAAGCTGCTTTCATTACCGTCATCAGTAATAAAGAGTAGAAAAGCGTATTTAAATCACAATAAATATTTAGACGAAAATGATGTTTTAACGAGTTTGGGAGAAAAATACATAAGTAATGAAGAGGAAAAAATGGAACATTATATTTCTCAAGACTTCATTGTTGATGGCATAAGTCTAAAACCACTTCCTCAAGAACTTTATGGTTATAAGTATAAAGAGGAATATATTTTTGAAAGTGATTATGATCACTTCACAAACAAAAATGGAGAAACTGTTTCCAGTAGACCATTTTCTCCAGACTTAACTCATCAACCTATTCAAAAAAGCATTGTTGAGAAAAACCTTTTGTCTTTAGCAGTGAATGAACGAAGCAATTACAATATTCCTTCAGGACTAAAATCTTTATCATCACTTTCATACAGTGTATGTACCTTACCTATTTTTATTGGTTTATTTGAAAATAATGGAGCTTTAAAACGTAGGTTAATTAATGGTTTTGATTCTTTAGGGAAAGTTGATGATTTAAATACATTTCTTCCAAATCTAGAAAAACGAATTACAAATTTAGAACTTAGATTAAATGAGTGGGAGTTTAAAGATGGAAATTCAAAATTAAACTTTGAATCAAATTGGAGAGAGATAGATTTAAAGCGTGAAGAAGATAAATTATTCTTTTTTTCAAAAGAAGACTTGAAAAACTTTTTCAATCAAGATTATCAAATTGTAAAAAACGAAAAACCTTGGAAAGAAGATATAGAATTAGAGGATGTTTTTTATGAAACTAATTCTTTAGGCATGATAGTAACACGTAGCGTATTTGAAAAAGCTAGGTTTAAAAAAGAGCTACTTACAAATGTAAAAAGGGGAAGTGACTATTATTTACAAAAAAACACTACATCTGGCGTTTGGATTGTATTCTTTGAATTCATTGCTGGAGATAATTTTATAAGAGATGCTGTTGAGCTTTCTAGCCTTATTGATGATTTGAGAAACAAACGCTTTCCTAAAGAAAAAATACTAGCTAAGATAATCACTTATAAAAATTACAGAAAAATTTTAGTAGCACTAGAAGAATATAGGTTATTGGAAGAAATAGATATAATGAATCATATGATAAACTTATTAAATGAATAACAGCTTTATACATAAAGAGGTTTTTGAAGGAGGTTATTTTATCTCAAATGATAACAAAACTGATGTTAATTTAGGAGAGTGCCCTAACTTATTATTTACCCTAGATGGATATCCTCTAATAAAAAACCATATAATTAAACTTATAAGAAACGCCATTAAAGTAATTAAGCTATGTTCTTTTATAATTAGTGATGAAGAAATTGCTTTTGAACTATTGGAAAAATGCAAAAATACAGATGTAGCCATTTTTTTATTGACACAATTGGATGATAAAAAGTTCAATTTTGATTTTTTGCCTGAAGAAGTATCGACTAAACATGGTAAAGAACATATGTCTATTATTACAAAACTATATGGTTTTGGAGCACATATAAGAGCAGCTACTTCAGCACATGCAAAGTTTATTGTTTGTGATAACTGTGACGCACTACTTATGAGTGCCAATATTACCTCCTCATCTTTGAATACAAATCCAGAAACAGGGGTTATTCTCGAAGAAGAGAATGGCTATAAAGAGTTAGACAAGTTATTCGATATCCTTTTTCAAAAAGGAACAGAGTATATAGGCTTTACAACATCAGGTAAAAAGCAACTTATTTCATCGCGTTCTACGAAAATCACAAAAGAAATGCTCGACTCAGTTGATGAATCAAAAATAAAATTTACTTGGAGAAAATTAAACAATTCTTTATACGAAAGCATTGTTGATTTGATTAAAAATGCTAATTCCGATATTTTTATTTCGACGTATTCAGTTGTAGGTTTAGATAAAACTCCTGAATTGATTGAAGAACTCAAAAAGGCTATTGATAGAGGTCTTGCAATAAAACTATTCTGTAGAGCAATGAATCATCGTAAGGATCATTTAGATAGTTGTTTGAAATTAAAGGAAATCGGAATCGAAATTTATGGGGATTACTTTAATCACTCAAAAGGTATTTATTCAAACGATAAAGGCATTTTGTTTACGGCAAATATTGATGGTAATCACGGACTAATAAATGGTTTTGAAGTTGGAGCAATACTGGAAGGTAATCAACTTAATGACTTTAAGAATTTTGTAGAATGGCAAATTGAAACGGCACCTTTCCATTTTACTATTAATCCTACTAAGCAAGCATATTATAATATGTACGATGTTTATACAGGTTTTAAAAAGATTAGTAATCCTATTTTTCCAACGAGTTGTAAATTCTATACCAATATTGAAATCCAAAATGAGCTTTTTCAAAATCCTATATATTTGTTAACTGATGAGAATCAGAAGGTTTTGAAAATAAAAATTGGAGACCAAGAATATGATGTAGAAATGGAAGAAAACGATATCACTATTATTAATAAATCACTAAATAAAAGCTACAATATGCAATCGTACTTACTAAAGTATAAAGACATAGAAGTAATAAATAATTAAATGGAAAATACACTCAAATACCTAGAAGAATGGCGTGATTTGGCAAGTCACGGTAATTTTAAATTGGCTGAAAATTTATACTATGAGAAGTTGTTTCCCGAAGTAATTTCTATTTTCTGCGATAACTACCAATCTGAGTTTTCAGAAAAAGGAGTCTTAATATCATTACTAGGGTTTTCACCAGAACCACTTATATTAACTGCTAGAGCAGTTAAGCCAATGCACCACTTTATTTTGACTACGGAAATTCGTGAAGATATTATTGATCGAATTCACAACTATCTAGATACTGACTTTGAACTTGTTATTATTGATTCTCCAGATTTTCAATCAATTTACAAATCACTAAAAGAGATCTTGTATAAAGTAAATACAACAAACGTTACTCTTGATATTACTGGAGGTAAAAAATCTATGGTAGCTTCTGCTGCTATTTTTGGTAAAGACTATAGATTTAGAATTACTTATGTGGATTTTGAAGAGTACATAAAAGAACTCAGAAAACCATTACCAGGATCTGAAATATTAAAAACTGTTTATAATCCTGACTTAGATCAACCAGAAATATTTTTAAAATAATGATACATCAAATTGTATTATTAGGAGGTCAATTAGTACCAGTTTATATAGGTGTTATGGAAAGAAAACCACAGGTTGTTCATATTCTATATACGAAAGAAACTGTAAGGCTTAAAAACCTATTAATTAAGCAATTTAGTAATGTTGATGTATTTGATTATCAAATCGATCCTTATGACTATAAATCTATACAAGAAACCATTACAAATATAATATGTAATCATGAGGATGCTGTTTTTGAATTAAATTTAACTAGTGGTACAAAGTTGATGGCATTAGCGAGTCAACAAATCTTCAATACTTTGGATTGCTTTAGTTTTTATATCGATCAAAAACAAAACATGATTGATTTATCTAACGGAACCAAAACTAAAATAAGTTCTTTAATTTCAACCAAAACATTTCTCTCTTTATCTAATCATAATACGTTCACATCATCTACTTTGAAATCATTCAATAAAGAGGAGTTAGCATTGGCAAATTCAATTTTTGAGTTGAGAAAAAATAAATCTGGAATAGGTGAGTTATTTAAGTTACTTAGAATCGAAGATGTAGATACTGAATCAAGAAAATTCACTTTCACTGACTCTAAGTATGAAATTTCTTGGAAGAATAATATTCTTTCGGTAAAAGCACCAAGGTTTAATCTTAGTGCTAAAGGAAAAAATGCCTTTAAGATTTTGACAACTGGACTATGGTGGGAATTAATTATTAGTAGGACTGTGAATGATTGGAGGCTTGCAAAAGAAATTCTTATGAGTGTCGCAATTAAATCCAATAAGAATTGTAATATGGATAAAAATGAAATAGATATTCTTATCAATACGGGGCAGAATGTTTTTTTTATTGAGTGTAAATCAGGAATTATATTACAATCAGACATAAATAAAATCAAAACAGTTGGCAGATTCTATGGCGGAATAAGTTCTAAATCAATTCTCGTGTCATTCTATAAACCTAAAAATTATATTATTGAAAAGTGTCTTGATTTAGGTATTGAACTATTTTATTTAGTAGGAAATTCTTCTAAGCGTTATGAATTAAGTACACTTATCGATAAGTTAGATAGGTTGTTAAACCGGATTGAATTATAATTGTAACTTAGTAAGTATTAAAATATAGAAAACTCGCTATTACAAAATCGAAAGGAAACTTTGATATAGAAACATTAAACAGTCAAAAATAAAATTTGTTCAAACCTTTAAATATTTTAGGAGTAAGCATTCGGTCTTCTACGTCTAGGATTAGATGTTGTATTTTACATAAAAGGGATTATGAAAAATCATATTACACTGACAGTTAGCTGTCTATGTATTTCTCGTTCTTGATAGCTATCTGGTTTTTAGGCATTGTTGGTATTGGGAAGTTTTTACTGTGAAAATGGTATTTTTTTAACAGTTTAAACTTCGGCTGGATTTTTCCAATTTTGCGAGAGTAATTCTTTTAATTTATTGATTTTATGTTCCAAAACTAAAACACAATCCTAAATCTCACAATATGCAGTTTACGGATTGTTTACTTTTGGTCAGGTTCTAATTATTACTTTTTATATTACAACATTTTAGATAAAACGCTATCTAAGTTCTCTAGATTTAATTCGAATGAAACTTATGTCAAACTCACGGTGATAAATAAAAAATAAGTTTGTTTTTGTCTTTTAACTTACCCGTAAGCCTTCATAGTAGCTTTTTTGAGAGTTATCGTTTTTTTTGAAAGATTATTTGGTATGTGCAAAGTATTTTTTCACCTAGTTGATAAGTGATGAGAACATTTTCAACAGTAGATTTGTAAACTTTCTATAAAGTGATCAATCAATTTTTTTCGTTTCCTTTTCAACTTATCGTTTAGCGATGAGTTGGATTTTTTAGCTAATCACTAAGCGATGAGAATATTTTGATAAGAGATTTATCGATTCTTATCAAGCTAAGAATTAATTTCTGTTATTTATTTTTCAGCTTATCGTTTAGCGATAAGTTGTTTTTGTTAGCTAACCACTAAGTGATAAGAATATTTTCAAACTTTTCATTAAGCGATCAGCAGATGTAAAAAAAGAAAATGCGTGTTAAAATATAAAAAATTCTCAAAATATTCATCATTTACATCAGTAAAAACCTAAATTTTACTTTTTTTTAAGCTTCTCACATATTCTTCTTACAATCCACGTTCACTGACCAAAATCGTACAAATGATATCACGAAACAAATTCAAATCTTTACACTCATGATGCTTTAGAGAGCATCAGCATTTAGTGTTTAGCATAGTAATATCATATTTTAAAATAAAGACTGCCATTTCTTTATAAAAGTATTGCGAGAATTACTTTCTATTCCCAATCAGAAATTAATAACGCAATTAAAATTAAAAAGAAAAGAGAAAACTCTATGGCAAAACTAAAGCATATGCCTAATAACAAACACAAAGGACTCTTTATTTACTGTCATGTATGTAAAAAGCATTTCTCATGGACACGAAAAACGACTTTACGAAACAGTAAAAAAGTAAAAGAAGAACCATTGTGTGGCGAAACAGGCAAAAATTATGCTACCTGTAAAAACTTTGAAAAGCATCGGTTCAAATCGCGGTTACACGTTCCTGGGAGTGATGGACGTAAAGCGAGCAGAACCCATGATGCAACAAATTATGTAGATGCAGTAATTCAAGCGATTGATTTTGAAAAAGAATTCAACGCAGAATTACAAGGTTTAAGACAACCGATTGAAATAAGAAATCGACACTACTTATTTGATGTTCAATTACGGTATATTGATTTTTAGGTAACATTGATGTTCCCGAACACCAAAAAAAAAACATATTATCCGATCAACGTAAAAATGAAATCGTAAACTGTTTAAAAATTTTCAATGAGGCACTTGCAAAACATAATATCAATAAAAAGCTATTAATTGTCAACCGTATCAATGATATGCACGTAGGTTTATTCCATGACTACTTATCAGTAGATAAGAATTACAAGGGAAACACCTACAATGGAAAAATGAGCGCATTAAAAACGTTTCTAAGTTGGGCAATTGACAAATTTAATATTGACATGAAGAATCCCTTTGAAAAGGTACGAATGATTCCTTTCATGGTAAAACGTGATACGATCACTAAAGAAGAATTTAAAAACCTATTAAAAATCATTAAACCCGAAAACGGAATTGAAATTCAAGGAAAATACAAACGAAACAAATACAAGCTATATTTAAAAGATGCTTTAGAACTAGCTAGCATTGCGCACTAGCGGTAGGCGAGAAGAAGTTGTAGAACTCAAATAGAATATGATTCGTGAAAAAGATGGAGAACCTGTTAACATCGAAGTTCCGAACCTAAAAGTAAAAAGAAAAAAAGGAGAACGATTTAACGCAGATGTCCCACCGAAGATTATTCCGACAACCAAAAGTCTGAAAAACATATTGTATCGTTTGCAATATGATATCAACAAAGGCAAAGATAAATATCTCTTAAATTCAGATAAAAGAACGACATTATCCACCAAATCAATAAACAACTCTTTATCATTAGGATTCTCACATTTCTACAAGCAATTAAACACAGGTAGAGAATTACAGTTTAAATGCCTTAGAAAAACATACTTAACCTATCTATCATCCACTTTGAAAGGAGATGCAAAACGCCTATCTTCGCACGCAACAGACACAGTCTTAAAAAAGCACTATATTGACGAGCGAATCGTAGACAAAGCCATCAAAGAATAAGATATATTTGAAGATTAAAAAAATAGTAAAGCGGTACTCTTACAAAAATCAAGAAAATAGATTTTAAAGAAAATAAGTGTAAAACCCTGTAAATAGGGTGTTTGAAAGTAAATTTACCGAAAATCAATAAACTAACTAGCAGTTAACAACCAACCAAATATCACATTGAGCGCAGTCAAAATGCAATCCAAGCAAGTCTAAAAATCTAATTACGTCCAACAAGTCTACCTAAATCAACAAAACTTTTGCCATTCATACAATAACAGTTAAATTTGCGCTTCTTAAAAACAATTCAAATGAAGTACAATTTCAACGAAATTGAAGCCAAATGGCAAAAATATTGGGCAGAAAACGGAACATTTCACGCAGAAAACAACTCCGAAAAACCAAAATATTACGTGCTCGACATGTTTCCATATCCGTCAGGAGCTGGATTACACGTCGGTCATCCACTAGGCTATATTGCTTCAGATATTTACGCGCGTTACAAGCGACACAAAGGGTTCAACGTATTGCATCCGCAAGGATATGATAGTTTTGGATTGCCTGCCGAACAATACGCTATTCAAACAGGACAACATCCTGCAATTACCACAAAAACAAACATTGCGCGTTATCGTGAGCAATTGGACAAAATAGGGTTTTCATTCGATTGGAGCCGAGAAGTTCGTACGTCAGATCCTGCGTATTACAAGTGGACGCAATGGATTTTCATCGAGCTATTCAACTCTTGGTACAATATCGAAACTGACAAAGCGGAACACATTGATACGCTCATTGCGAAATTTGAAACTAACGGAAATGCCACTATAAAAGCAGTTTGTGATGATGATATAGCTATTTTCACTTCCGTAGAATGGACTCAGTACGACTCGAAGACGCAACAAGAGATCCTATTAAAATACCGACTTACCTATCTAGCAGAAACCGAAGTCAATTGGTGTCCTGCGTTGGGAACAGTCTTGGCGAATGACGAAATTGCAAACGGCGTTTCAGAACGTGGCGGACATCCCGTAATTCGTAAAAAAATGACGCAATGGAGCATGCGAATTTCTGCGTATGCACAACGCATGTTAGACGGCTTAGAAACGATTGATTGGCCACAACCTTTAAAAGACTCACAAACCAACTGGATTGGACGTTCACAAGGTGCAATGGTAAGCTTCAATGTCATTGTTAACGATACTGTCACTTCGAGCGCAGTCGAGAAGCCATATAAAATTGACGTTTTCACCACACGACCTGATACCATTTTCGGTGTAAGTTTCATGACCTTAGCACCCGAACACGATTTGGTCGAAAAAATAACCACAGCCGATCAAAAAGAAGCGGTAGAAACTTACAAAGACGCAACTTCCAAACGCAGCGAACGCGAACGTATGGCAGATGTAAAAACCATTTCAGGGGTCTCTACAGGTGCGTACGCATTGCATCCGTTTACAGGAAAAAAAGTGCCAATTTGGATTGGCGATTACGTATTGGCAAGTTACGGAACAGGTGCTGTTATGGCAGTTCCGTGTGGCGATCAACGTGATTACGACTTTGCAAAACATTTCGGGTTAGCCATTCCGAATATCTTTGAAAACGTTGATATTTCTGAAGAAGCCTACAGCGACAAAGAAAATTCGGTGATTGCAAATTCAGATTTTCTAAACGGTTTGCCATACAAAAAAGCGATGAAAACTGTCATTTACGAAATGGAAAAACGCGGCATTGGAAAAGGAAAAATCAACTATCGTTTGCGCGATGCGGTTTTCTCGCGTCAGCGCTATTGGGGCGAACCATTTCCAGTATACTATGTTGATGGAATGCCACAAATGATTGACGTACAACATTTGCCAATTACCTTACCAAAAGTGGAAAAATACTTACCCACCGAAACGGGCGAACCGCCATTAGGAAACGCAGATGTTTGGGCTTGGGACACAGAAAAAAATGAAGTTGTTAGCAATGAATTCATTGACAATAAAACCATATTTTCACTAGAACTCAACACCATGCCAGGTTGGGCAGGAAGTTCTTGGTATTTTTTCCGATACATGGAAAAAGCCTTGCGAAGTGAAGAATTTGCAAGTAAAGAAGCATTGGATTATTGGGAAAATGTAGATTTATACATTGGTGGAAGCGAACATGCCACAGGACATTTATTATACGCACGTTTTTGGACGAAATTCTTAAAAGACAGAGGTTTTGTCAGTGTGGAAGAACCTTTCAAAAAGTTGATTAACCAAGGAATGATTTTGGGGACAATAGCTTTCTATCCTTATTTGACATTTACTGTAGAAGTAGGTATTGATAGTCAAAAATATAAAGATTTTGATTTTTCTAAAAGTCAGATAACAGTAATGGAAGTTGAATCAAAGATTTTTATTGAAAGAGATAGCCTTTTTCCAGTTGAGATAGTTAATGGTTCACAGCTTAAATTCCCTCATATTGATAAGGGAAATTTGAAAAAACAAATATTAAAAATATTTAAATCTCATTTAAACTTTGAGAATGCACCTGATGATTGTTTTACCTTTCGAATTTTATCAGAATCATATAATATATCAGAAAAACGTATTCCATTTGATAGTATTGACGCTGAGAGTTTAGAAATAGATATAGATAAAGTCAGGAGTAATCCAACATTTAGATATTCTGTAAAATTTACAAATAAACCTATTTTTGCGAAAACTGAAATTGGTAAAATGTCTAAAAGCTGGTTTAATGTTGTTAATCCAGATGATATCTGCGAAGCCTACGGAGCCGATAGTTTGCGTTTATTTGAAATGTTTCTTGGACCATTAGAACAAGCAAAACCATGGAATACGGCAGGAATTTCAGGAGTTTTCAGCTTTTTAAAGAAACTTTGGAAACTATATATTGACGACAACGGATTGCGGGTTACAGACGCTGCGCCAACGAAAGATAATTTAAAAACTTTGCACAAAACCATCAAAAAGGTGGAAGAAGACATTGAAAACTTCTCATTTAATACGTCAGTCAGTACGTTTATGATTTGTGTGAACGAATTGACAGCACAAAAATGTTCTAGCAAGGAAATTCTAACGCCGTTAACGATCTTGATATCGCCGTATGCGCCGCATATTGCAGAAGAATTGTGGGAACGTTTGGGCAATACGAGTTCCATCGCGAAAGCGGAATTCCCAACATTTGATGCAAAACATTTGATAGAAAGTTCCAAAGAATATCCAGTTTCGTTCAACGGAAAAACACGTTTCAAAATAGAATTGTCCTTAGATCTTTCCAAAGAAGAAATCGAAAAAATTATTCTCGAAGATGAACGTACGAAAACACAACTTGAAGGCAGAACTCCTAAAAAAGTGATTGTAGTTCCGGGGAAAATCATTAATATAGTAGGATAAAATCATTCATCAAGAAATATCATGAAGAAAATATTTTTTTTACTAGCAATCGTTTGTATGTCTTCGTGCATGGCACAGAAACAGCAGAAAGAGCGTGCAAATAAAAATGCGGAAGACAAAGAATTTCCAGTCAATTATGCGTTTCCAAAAGAATATGTAGGTACGTACGCTGGAAACTTAAACATTTCGGATGCTTCAGGGGTTTTGCAAAATGTGCCGATGGAATTAATTATCAAACCTACTGAAGATCCAAAAAAATATTCATACACGCTGTCTTATATTGTAAGTAAAAAAAGAGATAATCGTGAATATACACTTGTGATCGTCGATCCAGCAAAAGGATGGTATGATTTGGATGAAAACAACGGCATTATTTTGAGAGCAAATTATATGCGACAGACTTTATTTAGTACGTTTGAAGTAAATAATAGAATTCTAAATAGTAGTGTAGAGTTTAAAAACGATGGGCGCATATTTTTTACGATTGTGGTTACAGAAAAAGCAGATCCAAGAAAAACAGGTGATGAAAAAACGCCTGTGGTAAGTTACAATACCATTGTCATTCAAAAAGCAGCATTGCGAAAAGTAGAACGCGACTAACTACTGACAAAAATTCATGTACATACAAACCTCGCTCATTTGGCGAGGTTTTTGTATTTTAGGATGTAAAAGAATTAAAAAAAATAAACTATGGGTTTTTTTGACAGTGGATATATGCTCTTAGCGGGCGCCATCATGTTGCTCAGTATGTTTGTGAGTTCCAAACTCAAAAGCAAATTTGCACAGTATTCTAAAGTACACTTACGCAATGGAATGAGCGGCGCGGAAATTGCAGAAAAAATGCTTTCCGACCACGGAATTAGAGATGTAAAAGTAATTTCAACACCGGGAATGTTAACCGATCATTACAATCCTCAAAACAAAACGGTGAATTTAAGTGAAGGTGTTTTTAATCAGCGAAATGCTTCGGCAGCAGCTGTGGCAGCACACGAAGTTGGGCACGCGGTACAACACGCAAAAGGCTATGAATGGTTGCAAATGCGATCGAAATTAGTGCCTTTAGTGAGTATTGCTTCTCAATTTTCACAATGGGTTATTTTTGGCGGAATTGCGTTGATGGCAAGTCAGCAAGCAGCTGGCGGAACAAGTTTAGGAAGAACTATTTTAATTGTCGGACTAATCATGTTTGCCATGGGAACTTTGTTTAGTTTCATCACACTTCCTGTAGAATACGACGCAAGTAACAGAGCATTGCTTTGGTTGAAAAATAAAAACATGGTGTCGCAAGAAGAATTTGCAGGCGCACAAGATGCCTTAAAATGGGCAGCACGAACGTATGTGGTTGCCGCATTAGGTTCATTAGCAACCTTATTATATTTTACGAAATATCTCAATAACAGATAAATAGCATGCAATAACTGCGAAAAGGTTTTCTGAAAAATACATTTTTAGAAAGCGATTGTCTAAAAAGCTTGATTATTGTCATTTCGAGCGCAGTCGAGAAACAGTTCGTCTTTATTATCAAAACATTTCGACTGCGCTCCATATGACAATTGTAAACGTTTTCAACTTTATACAACAACACTATCCATGAATTGGTTTTTAGGCACATTACTATTCCTTATATTGCTCTTTTTATACAAACATCATGCAAAGAAAAAAGCAGTAAAAAAACTCAAAAATAGCTTATTAGAGAATTGGGGAAAGCAACCAACTGACAAGCGTTTCGATTTTAAGATCATAGGCAATTACTTTGTAAATAATAGACATCGAGAAAAAGCATTTCATATCATTTCTGAAAAAACACAAGTAGATTTAGATGTGAATGAATTTTTTAAACGGATTGATACTACGTGTTCAAAAATTGGACAACAATATTTATATTTCAAACTACGAACGATTCAGTCGATTGAAAAATTACGAAAGTTTGACACATTTTCACAGCTTTTTTTGAACGATAAAACGCTGCGAATCAACTGTCAAGTTTTATTGTCACAACTCAATACTGACAGTGCGTACGATTTGGAAAAGTTGATTCATGGCGTGCAAGTACAAAAATCTAAGATTCTTTGGCTTGCGTACAGTTTGAATATTGCAACTGTTTTGTTGTTGGTTTTAGGTTTTTACAATTCAATTTTCTTCTATTTCATCCTGCCAATTTATTTGGTAAATATGTTTTTGCACGTGCGAAATAAACGATATGTAAGTCATTATTTAAGTGGTGTAAAACAACTTTCAAAAGCGTCCAGAATTGCAAATGAAATCGCTAAATTCAAAGACATCAAAGCACATTATGGCGCGTTTCCGTTTCTAAAAAAGATAGATGCTATCAAACTAAAAACCGAATTTTTAGGATTTGAAACCACGTTGCTAAACAATGAATACTTTTTAGCAATATGGATGTTGATTGAGTTGGTGAAAGTATTTTTCAACATCGAATTTATCATATTTAATAGTTTTATAGAAGGCGTCACGAAAGAAAAAGACAGTATTGAAGAATTGTTTGTTTTTCTGGGAGAAGTGGATGCCGCCATCGCTGTCGCTTCTTTAAAATCACGTGAGATTGAAACTTGTACGCCCGAATTTACTAGCGAGAAGCAAATTTCGGCGGAAGCCATTGTACATCCATTAGTGGAAAATTGTGTTGCTAATGATTTAGATATTCAGAATAAAAGTGTGTTAATTACAGGCTCCAATATGTCTGGAAAAACGACGTTTATTCGCGCCATTGCCATCAATAGTTTAGTGGCGCAAACATTACATATCTGTTTTGCAAAAACGTATAAAGCACCATTTTTTAAGCTATATTCTTCCATTCGAATTTCTGACGATATTTTAGAAAGTACCAGTTATTATTTGGAAGAAGTGTTGGCTGTTAAAGAATTGATAGACGCTTCCAAAGACGAAGCACCTTGTTTATTTATTTTAGACGAATTGTTTAAAGGCACCAATACCATTGAGCGTATTTCAAGCGGAAAAGGTATTTTAACATACTTAGGAAAGCAAAATAATACGGTATTCGTGTCTACGCACGATTTGGAACTCGCCGAAATGCTAGAAAAAAACAACTACGATTTGTATCATTTTAGTGAAACAATTGGCGGAAACACCTTAGTTTTTGATCATAAAATAAAAGAAGGAAAACTGAAAACGAAGAATGCCATCAAAATTTTAGAACTATACAATTATCCAGAAGAAATCATTTTAGATGCTCAAAAAACCAAAAAAGATACTTTTGAAGATCATTCTTGATGAGAAATAAGCATAATTTTCGTCAAACTGAACTTGATTTGGCTATACATCATCTTTGGAATATGTAGAATGACTTTTGATTCAGACGAAAATCTACACTTTAATCTGTCGATCAATTTGTTGATTTAACGAAATAAACGTTTCTGTTCGTGAAACGCCTTTGATCGCTTGAATTTTATGATTTAAAATTTGCATCAGATGTTCGTTGTCTTTACATAAAATTTTCACTAAAAGCGACCAATTTCCGGTGGTATAGTGACATTCCATGACTTCAGGAATTTGCTCTAATTCCTTTACGGCATCCGGATTTCGCATGGCTTTGTCCAAATACACGCCAATAAATGCCATGGTTTTATAGCCCAATATTTTCGGGTTGATGACAAATTTTGAACCTACAATCAATTTGGCATCTTCTAATTTTCGCAAACGCTGATGTATGGCTGCGCCAGAAATTCCAATGGTTCGGGCAATGCTCAAAATAGGCGTACGAGCGTCTTCCATCAAGGCACGAAGAATTTGTTTGTCAATTCCGTCAATTTCAATTTGTTCATTTATCACTTTCATTAGCTAGCTATTTGTCAGATGAAAGTCAAAATTAGAAGTTTTTATTCAAACTTCAACTAAAAAATTGATATTCAAATAAACTTGATAGTTTTTGAATTGAAGTAATGAAAGATTGAAAGAATCAATAATCGTAGCTCAAACGTCACATCGAGTGAATTTCTGGTAAGAAATTAGTATCGAGATGTACTTAATGTATTCAAAGTAGATCTCGATACAATTTTTTTCATTTCATTACAAAAAATCACTCGATCTGACGTGTGAGTTTCAATAAATCATCAATCCAAAATCCAAAATCGTCAATCTAAAAACGTCAATCAAAACTCAAAACTTGTCTTACATATTTGCAGGATCATACCCAAAATACGGAACTTCTTCTTCATGAAAAATAATCCCGTTTTCTTCTAATTCTTGTAAAATAGGCGTGTATACTTCTTTTGTAATTGGCAATTGAACGCCTGGTGTTGTAATTTCGCCATTCAATATTTTTAATGCTGCAATCGCAACAGGCAATCCAACGGTTTTTGCCATGGCAGTATAGGTTTGATCTTCGCCCAGAATGACCATTTTTGAATCAATTTGATGTTTTTTGCCATCTTTTTCATAGCCAAATTTGTGATACATCACAATCATGTCTTTATCTTCTTTTGCCAGTGTCCAGCTATCCATCAGTATTTTTTGCAGAATTTGAGCTGGCGTAGCGTTATCTAGCCCCACTTTTTTATTCGCATTAAAAATGTCCAATTCCAGTAACTTTTCCCAAAGCGTATCATCTTGATCTATCTTTAAATTATGACGCATTTTCAGTTCCACAGAATCAGTTGGACTGTACGGTAAAAATAAATTCACAAAATCGCGGTAACTCATTTGCGCCGAATTTTCAATGGTATAACTATCATCGGTCATTCCTAAAATAACAAACATTTGCCACGCTCTTGAAAATCCAACTCTACGAATAGTTCCTCTATAAAGCGTTAAAATATCGTCCAATCCGTACACGCTTCTGTACTTGAGAGAATCCCGATTTGCATACGCTTCAAACTTTCCGTAGCCTTCAACTTTTAAAAATTCCGTTCTGCGGAACAATCTGTTGTATGGAATATATTTATACGTTCCTTCTTGTATAAATTTGGCTGCGCCACCTTGTCCGGCTAAGACAACATTTCTAGGATTCCACGTAAACTTGTAGTTCCATAAATTGGTATCGCTTTCAGGTGCGACCAATCCGCCAGTAAATGATTCAAATAAGATCATTTTTCCGCCTTTTGCACGCACACGATCAATAACGGTCATTGCGCTCATGTGATCGAGTCCTGGATCAACACCAATTTCGTTCATAAACACCAATCCTTTTGCTTTCACAGCTTCGTCAAGCGCTTGCATTTCATTGCTGATGTATGAAGCCGTGACCATATTTTTTCCAAACTCAACACAATCTCTGGCAACTTCGATATGAAAGCTTGCAGGCAGCATGGAAATTACAATTGCCGCTTTTTGAATGGCGTTTTTTCGATTTTCTTCATTAAAAACATCCAAGAAAATCGCTGATGCATTTGGATGTTCTCCAATGAGTTTTTGAGCGTTTTCTACGTTGATATCTCCAACGGTTATATGTAGATTTTCGGTATGACTTTTATCTAAAAAATATTTGATAAGGTAAGAAGCAGATTTTCCTGCACCAATAATTAAAATGTTTCGCATAAGTGGGTTTTGTTGCGTAAATTTGTAAAAAGACAAATATAACACGAATGTAGCAAATTGTTACATTTATAAAAATATCAATTTATTTTTATGAGAAAAAAAATTTTAGTAACAGGTGCTATTTTGGGATGTTTAGCAGTCATTTTAGGAGCTTTTGGTGCGCATGCGCTTAAAGAAATTTTAACCGTTGATCAAATTGTTTCTTTTGAAACAGGGGTTCGGTATCAAATGTATCATGCGTTGTTGTTGCTATTTATAGGCAGTACAGGGTTTATTTCTGCGAAAGCACAAAAATTAGTATTTGTATTTATTTTATGGGGAATTATCTTGTTCTCAGGTTCTATTTATCTGTTGGCAACAAATAATGTAACTCCTTTTAATTTCAAAGTCATCGGATTCGTTACACCTATTGGAGGCGCTTTATTAATCATTGGTTGGATGGTTCTTATAACGAGTTTTTTTAAGTTAAAAATGGATAAAATCTCTTAAAAATCTGATATCTGTAAAAATATTTATACTTTTGCCCTTTACAAAAAACACAACAAGAGTTAAAAGTTATGACGAATAACACCTTCTCAACGAAAACGATTTCGTTAAATCAATACGGAATCAAAAATGCCAAAGCGCATTATCAACTTTCCTCAGATGAACTTCATGAAGAAACGATCAACAAAGAACAAGGAGTTGAAACTTCTTTCGGGGCTATTACTGTAAATACAGGAGAGTTCACAGGACGATCGCCGAAAGACCGATTTATTGTGAAAGACAGTATTACAGAAGACCGAGTTTGGTGGGGAAACATCAACATTCCTTTTGAGCCTGCAACTTTTGATAAGTTGTATGATAAAGTGGTTGACTATTTATCCGAAAAAGAAATTTACGTACGTGATGCGTATGCATGTGCAGATGAAAATTATAGGCTAAACATTCGAGTGATTACAGAATATCCTTGGAGTAATATGTTTGCGTATAATATGTTTTTACGTCCTACGGAAGCAGAACTTGATGGTTTTAAAGAAGAATGGTTAGTGGTAAACGCGCCAGGATTTATGGCAAACCCGGAAGTTGATGGAACACGTCAGCATAATTTTGCTATTTTAAACTTTGAAAAGAAAATTGCCTTAATTGGCGGAACAGGATATACAGGAGAAATTAAAAAAGGAATTTTCTCAGCGTTGAACTTTATTCTTCCGGTATTTAAAAATACTTTACCTATGCACTGTAGTGCGAATGTTGGAGAAAATGGCGACACCGCTATCTTTTTTGGACTTTCAGGAACAGGAAAAACAACCTTGTCGGCAGATCCAGAACGTAAGCTTATTGGTGATGATGAACACGGTTGGACGAAAGAAAACACCGTATTCAACTTTGAAGGCGGTTGCTATGCAAAAGTGATCAATTTGAGTGAAGAAAATGAACCCGATATTTATCACGCTATCAAAAAAGGGGCAATTCTTGAAAATGTTGTGTTAGATGAAAACAACAATGTAGATTTTGCAGACACTTCTATCACACAAAATACACGTGTAAGTTATCCTATTTACCATATTGATAACATACAAGAACCATCTATCGGAACAAATCCTAAGAATATATTTTTCTTAACAGCGGATGCTTTTGGAGTGTTGCCTCCAATTTCAAAACTAACACCAGGACAAGCGGCGTATCACTTTATTTCAGGATATACAGCTAAAGTAGCTGGAACAGAAGCAGGAATTGATGAGCCAGTACCAAGTTTTTCTGCTTGTTTTGGCGCACCTTTTATGCCATTACATCCCACAAAGTATGCGGAAATGTTAAGTGAAAAAATGCAAGAAGCTGGCGTGAATGTTTGGTTGATTAATACTGGTTGGACTGGTGGACCTTACGGAACAGGAAAACGCATGAAATTGAAATATACGCGCGAAATGATTAGTTCTGCCCTAGAAGGTGAGTTAGATACGGTAGATTTTCATACACATCCCGTGTTTGGATTGGCAATTCCAAAAAGTTGTCCTAATGTGCCAAGTGAAGTGCTGAATCCTATTGATACGTGGGCAGATAAAGACGCATACAATACAAAAGCTTTACAGCTTTCAAATTCATTCAAGAAAAATTTTGCACAGTTTGAGGCGTATGCAAATGAAGAAATTATGGCTGGTGGCCCAATAAGCTAACGGCAAAAATAATATACAACCAACCCAAAAACAAAAAAGCGTGTATCTGTATGGATACACGCTTTTTTACTATGATAATGTAATAATTATTGTTTTTTATTCACTTCATCAATGTATTTGGCTAATGCCATTGTCATAGAAGGTGTTTCGGGAGTTGGTGCTTTAATATCAACTCGCAATCCAGCTTCTGTGGTTGCTTCTATGGTAGAATTTCCAAATACCGCAATACGTGTTTCATTTTGCTTAAAGTCTGGAAAATTTTCTAACAATGATTTAATTCCAGAAGGACTAAAGAACACTAAAATGTCATAATACACATCGCGTAAATCAGACAAATCACTTACAACCGTTTTGTAAAATACTCCACGATGCCACTTAATATTAAGCGCATCAAGTGTTTCAGGAACATCAGGTTTTAAAGAATCGGAAGACGGCAATAAAAAAGCTTCGTCTTTATACTTCTTAATTAAAGGTGATAACTCCTGAAAAGTACGTTTTCCAACATAAATTTTTCGTTTTCTATACACTACATATTTCTGCAAATAGTAAGCTACGGCTTCTGACTGACAGAAATATTTCATAGTATCTGGAACCTTAAATCGCATTTCCTCAGCTACCCTGAAAAAGTGATCTACGGAATTTCTACTTGTTAAAATGATGGCAGTGAATTTTGCTAAGTCAATTTTTTGTTGTCTTACATCTCTCGCACTTACTCCTTCAACGTGTATAAACGGCCTAAAATCGATCTTTACCTTTTGCTTATCAATAAGCCTTGAGTAAGGAGAATTTTCAATTTTTGGTTCCGGTTGAGAAACTAAAATAGTTTTCACTTTCATAAACCTGTCTGTATTTAATATTGAGTTACTTAATTAAAAATTTATAGATAACTAAATAGGGGGCAATTTCAAGTGCGCAAAGATACAAAATAAAATAAAACAACTTGTTGATAATCAATTTTTGATGATTCTTTAATAGAAGAAATAATACAATGAGGTTATATAAGAAAAATAAGGAAATTACTGAGAAAAACACAAACTTACTGCCGTCAAAGTAGTATACAAGAAGTAAGTTAATGGGAATCAAAATAATACCAAAAAGATTTCTAGTATTAATTTTATGAAAATTATAGGTATCTACATGGTTTTCAATATCTAAAATTACCGCTATTATTTTTTCAATAATATATTTAATGATAATGAAAAATACGAAGAAGGAGATAATCTTAACAAAAAGTAATGGCGTATCGATCAACTCTGGACGAAAAAAAGTAGCAGCAACGTAACTAAATATGGCAAAAGAAATGAGTTGAATGATAAATAAAACAATCGTAAACCCGTTAATAATGCTATCCTGTTTTGCTGCAATCAAATTTTGATACTTATTAGAAACTAAAAATGCTAAAAAATACTCAAACTCTTTTCTAAATACAAAACGTGTAAGCACAAGCAAACAAAATGTAAACACAAAAAATATCGTGAATATATCTTTAGAAATTAATGTTCTTTCAATAGTTTGTATCATTTGGTAAAATTAGCAAGTATGTTAAATAATACATAAAAAATTAGCACAAAATAATATACCTATTTTAAAAACTTATAATTTGATTACTTTTGTTTGCCTAACTTTAGAAGATGTCAAACGCAATTGTTGTCATACCAACGTATAACGAGATTGAAAATATAGAAACGATCATTGAAGCAGTTTTTGCGCAAGAAAAAGCGTTTCATATTTTAATTGTGGACGATAATTCTCCCGACGGAACACATAAAAGAGTGTTACAACTCCAAGAAAAATATCCAACCCAACTATTCTTAGAACGAAGAAAAGCGAAAACGGGCTTGGGAACTGCTTACATTCACGGGTTTCGATGGGCTTTGGCGCGCGACTATGAATATATTTTTGAAATGGATGCCGATTTTTCACACAATCCAGCAGATTTAATCCGTTTGTACAATGCCTGTGAACAAGATGGCGCAGATGTTGCCGTTGGTTCGCGATATGTAAAAGGTGTAAATGTGGTCAATTGGCCAATGAATCGGGTATTAATGTCGTACTTTGCCTCTAAATATGTTAGGTTCATCACAGGAATTCCCATTCATGATACCACAGCAGGATTTATATGCTATCGCAGAAAAGTACTGGAAACCATTGGTTTAAATAATATTCACTTTGTCGGTTATGCTTTCCAGATTGAGCTAAAATTCAAAGCATGGAAATCAGGATTCAACATCAAAGAAGTTTCGGTTATCTTTACAGATAGAACCAAAGGCGTATCCAAAATGGACAGTTCTATATTTTCAGAAGCTATTTTTGGAGTTATTAAAATGAAAGTCAAAAGTATGTTTACTAAAAAGAAACACAATGCATAAAATACTACTAAAAAACGCACACATTGTAAGTGAAGTCGAAATTAAAACGGCGGATATTTTAATCAAAGGAGAACGAATTGCCAAAATTGGAACGAATCTTACCGACGAAGCCAATCAAGTAATTGATGCCACAGGTAAATACGTTTTTCCCGGAGTTATTGACGATCAAGTGCATTTTAGAGAACCTGGTTTAACGCACAAAGCAACAATTGCAACGGAATCAAGAGCTGCCATTGCTGGCGGAATTACTTCTTTTGTGGAAATGCCCAATACAAATCCGCAAACAACTACGATAAAAAAATTACAAGAAAAACTAGACATTGCGAAAGAAACGTCTTTTGCCAACTATTCGTTTATGTTTGGCGGCACCAATGATAACTTAGATGAAATCTTAAAAGTAGATTCAACACAAGTAGCGGGTTTAAAACTATTTTTAGGTTCATCCACAGGAAATATGTTGGTAGATGATGAAGCCGTTTTAGAAAAAATATTCTCAAGTACAGATATGGTTATTTCGGTGCATTGTGAAGATGAAAGTACGATCCGAAAGAATTTAGCAGAATACCAAGCGAAATACGGCGACGATATTCCTATGGAATTTCACCCTATCATCCGAAGCGAAGAAGCTTGCTACTTATCATCTTCTCGTGCCATTGCATTAGCGAAAAAAACAGGCGCGCGTTTGCACGTTTTTCATTTGTCAACAGGAAAAGAAACGGCTTTATTTGACAATTCCATTCCGTTAGAAGAAAAACAAATTACGTCGGAAGTATGCATTCATCATTTATGGTTTTCGGATGAAGATTACGCAACCAAAGGAACACACATCAAGTGGAATCCTGCGGTAAAAACTGCCAATGATAGAGCACAATTGTGGGAAGCATTACTAGATGATCGAATTGACGTGATTGCCACCGATCATGCGCCACACACGCTCGAAGAAAAAAGCGATGTATATACCAAAGCACCTTCTGGTGGTCCGTTAGTGCAACATGCGTTAGTTGCCATGATTCAGGCGCACAAACAAGGGAAAATTTCGTTAGAAAAAATCGTTCAAAAAATGTGTCACAATCCGGCGAGACTCTTTCAAGTAAAAGATAGAGGTTTTATCAAAGAAGGATATTACGCTGATTTGGTGTTGGTTGATTTAGAGCAATCACAAGAAGTTTCTCGAGAAAATGTGTTGTACAAATGTGGTTGGTCGCCATTTGAAGGTACTACTTTTGATGCAACAATTACACACACGTTTGTCAATGGAAATTTAGCGTATGCAGAAGGAATATTTTCTGAAAAACGTCATGTAAAACAATTAGAATTTAACAGATGAAAAAATATAGTTGGTGTTTCATTATAGTATTAATTGCTGTTTCTTGTAGAGAAGAAGCTGTGCCAAAACCTGATGATTTATTATCTAAGGAAAAAATGGCGGAAATTTTATACGATGTAACTTTGATCAATTCCGTCAAAGGCGTGAACAAAAGTAAATTGGAAGAAACGAACATGCATTTAGACACCTATTTGTATGAAAAGCATGAAATAGACAGTTTGCAATTTTTAAAAAGTAATAACTATTATGCGACGTATCCGATGATCTACAATGAAATTTATGGGTTGGTGGAAGCCAAATTTCAAAAAGAACGAACAGACATTGGAAAACAACTAGAAGCCGAACAAAAACGCAAAGATTCTATTCAAGAAGCAAAAAAAGAGGAACGTAAAAAAAATGATACGTTACCAAAACCTCAGTTTACGGAAGTGAAGAAAAAATAGCATTAGTATGTGTTTCACAATAGCTTAATTTTCTAGATATTGCTTGCTCACACGTTCAATACTTTCTTCCACGGGCGTAAATGTAAAATTGAGCGTATCTTGAATTTTACTACTATCAAAAAATGATTGTGATTGTATCGATTGTGCGGTTTGTTTCGTCAACTTTCGTCGTTTGCCTGTAAAAAATTGTCGCCACCAATCCATTCGCCACGCCAATGCCAATAAAAATGGACTCGCTTCTTTTTGCGGTGGTGCTGCATTCAATGCTTTTGCCATCACTTTCGTGAATTTTTCCAGCGTCCAATTTTCGGCAACGAGAATAAAACGTTCGTTCTTAATATCACTATTCATCAATTGAATCATCACGGAAACGACATCTTTTACATCTACATAACTCAAAATTCCTTTAGTATAATAGTTCAATCCTTTTTTGATTCTTCTAAACAATGAACCACTTCCCGAACGCCAAAATCCAGCGCCTAAAATAATAGCAGGATTCACAATTACAACGTCCAAACCTTCTTGTGAACCGCGCCAAACTTCCATTTCGGAACCGTATTTTGAAATGGCATACACGCTATTATCGGCTTCCGGATTCCAATGTGTTTCTTCCGTAATGGGAATCGTAGGATCTTCATTTTCGCCCACTGCGGCTACAGAACTCACAAAACAAAGTTTTTTTACACCATAAGAAATGCAAAAATTGACAATATTGGCAGTTCCTTCAATATTAATCTTTCGCAACGTATCAAAATCTTTCGGATCAAACGAAATTAACGCCGCTACATGATATACATGCGTGACTTTAGGAAATACAGCTTCCAGCGAAGGAACATCCGTTACATCAGCTTTAAACCATTCAATTTTATCAAAAAAAGTAGTGTCATCGTCAAAATAATACGAAAACACTTTTTTAACGGCTTCCTGCTTTTCGGGCGTTCTGTAAATTGCCCTAATAGACTGCTCATTTTTTGCTAAATGCGCTAATAAATGTGCGCCAACCAATCCTGTTCCTCCAGTTACTAATATCATGCTACTAAAATAAACTTTTTTCTTTTCACTTTTATATCTTTGCGGAGCTTAAAAAGAATATACAAATGAATTACAATTTAGTAGAAGAATTACGTTGGAGAGGAATGATACACGATATCATGCCAGGAACTGAAGAACAATTGAACAAAGAAATAACGACTGCGTATATCGGATTTGATCCAACATCAGATTCCTTACACATTGGAAGTTTAGTGCCTATTATTTTGTTGATGCATTTGTATAAAGCTGGACATAAGCCAATTGCGTTGGTTGGTGGCGCTACGGGAATGATTGGCGATCCATCTGGAAAGTCAGACGAACGTAATTTATTGACAGAAGATATTCTGAATCATAATGTTGCTGGAATCAAGCGTGTATTGTCTCGTTTTTTAGATTTTAATTCGAGGGATGAAAATGCGCCAATTTTAGTAAATAATTACGATTGGATGAAAGATTTCTCTTTTATCGATTTTGCACGTGATGTTGGAAAACGAATTACCGTTAATTACATGATGGCGAAAGATTCTGTGAAAAAACGGGTAGGTGAAGAAGGTGCCGGCATGTCGTTTACAGAGTTTACATACCAACTCATTCAAGGATACGATTTTTACCATTTACACAAAGAATACAATTGTCTGTTGCAAATGGGCGGATCGGATCAATGGGGAAATATTACCACAGGAACCGAATTAGTCCGTAGAATGAACACGGAAGAAAGTGCAAAAGCTTACGCAATGACCTGTCCGTTAATCACGAAAGCTGATGGAACGAAATTTGGAAAAACGGCTGGCGGAAATGTGTGGTTAGATGCGGATAAAACGTCGGTCTATAAATTTTACCAATTCTGGATTAATGCTTCGGATGAAGATGCTGAAAAGTATATTAAAATTTTTACGTTTTTAGATAAAGAAACCGTGGATACTTTAATTGCTGAGCATAACGAAGATCGAGGAAGATCAGCATTACAAAAACGTTTGGCGGAAGAAGTAACGCTATTAGTACATGGTGAAGAAGCGTTGGAAAATGCGCAAAAAGCAAGCGCGATTCTCTTTGGAAAATCAACAGCGGACGATTTGAAACAATTGGATGCACAAACCTTATTGGAAGTATTTGAAGGGCTACCGCAAGCAGAAATTACTCGTGCTGATATTGAAGAAGGCCTGGATATGATTGCAGCGTTGTCTGCGAAAACGAACTTCCTACCTTCGAATGGAGAAGCGAGAAGAGCCTTAAAAGAAAACTCGGTTTCAGTCAATAAAACGAAAGTTAACGAAGATTATAAAATCACGACGGACGATTTAATTAATGATCAATTTGTAACGATTCAACGTGGAAAGAAGAGAGATTTCTTGTTGATTGTGAAGTAAACTCGTTCTGCTTTTAGATTGAGCTAACTCGGTTATATATAATACGTCATTTTGCCATGAACTTTTGCAAGTTCTCGCAATGACAGAAAATAATAAATGGTATAAAATAAAAGCTCTGAAAATTCTAGCTTTAGCAACTTTCAGAGCTTGAACTATGAAACCTTGCACAACGAACCTGAGCAAAATCATCAACCATTTTTGATCACATTACTTTTCAGGAATAATTCTAAAGTTTGGTTCTTTCAATACACGTTTATTTGCAATACTTCTTTCTAGCGAAAGCAATAATGAAGGCAATAATAACAAGTTTGCCAACATGGCAAAGAGTAGCGTTGCAGAAACCAATCCGCCTAAAGCGACAGTTCCCCCAAAACTTGAAATCATAAATACCGAGAATCCAAAGAATAATACTATGGACGTGTAAAACATACTTACGCCAGTTTCACGCAATGCGGCATATACTGCTTTGCGAATTTTCCAGTTATTACTGCGCAATTCTTGACGATATTTGGCTAAAAAATGTATGGTATCATCCACCGAAATTCCAAAAGCAATACTAAATACTAAAATGGTAGATGGTTTGATAGGAACACCTAAAAAGCCCATCATTCCGGCGGTAATTAGTAGCGGTAATAAGTTGGGAACTAACGAAATTAAAATCATTCGGAATGAACGGAATAAATACGCCATAAACAATGAAATCAAGAAAATAGCAAGTGATAATGACATAATTAAGTTATCTACCAAATACTTAGTTCCTTTGAGGAAAACCAGCGCTTTTCCCGTCATGGTTACTTCGTAATCTCCTTTAAAAGTATTGTCTATTTTTGTTTGTAAATTTTCTTCAATACGCTCCATTTTATCCGTTCCAATATCTTTCATAAACGTCGTAATACGGGCATATCTTCCAGTAGAATCCACAAAACTTTTTAAAAGATTGGTATCCGATTTAGATTTTCCGGCATACGCTAAAATCCAAGTATTTTCATTTGATGTTGGCAACACATAATTTTTTGCCAGTCCGCCAAAATACGCTTGACGCGAATATTTCGCCAAACTTACAATAGACATAGGTTTGGATAATTCGGGCGTTTCAATGATAAGTTCTTCAAACTTGTCCATCCGTTTTAGGGTAGAAAGTTTGGTTACTCCATTTTTATGTTTAGTATCAATCAAAATTTCCAACGGCATGATGCCATCGAACTCTTTTTCAAAAAAGCGAATATCTTTAAAGAAATCAGCACGTTGCGGCATGTCTTCTATTAAACTTCCCGAAATACGAATTTGATAGATTCCAATAATACTTAAAATTACCAAGCAAACAGAGGTAATATATACAGCAACTCTGTGATAACGTACTGTTTTTTCCATCCAATACACAAAACCACTAATCCAACGTTTATTTAAGTGATTTAAGTGCTTTTCTTTTGGCAACGCCATGTAGCTATAAATAATTGGGATGATTAAAAGCGATAGTATAAAAATGGCAATAATATTAATAGAAGCTACAATTCCAAATTCTTTCAAGAGTTTACTTTCCGTGATGATAAACGTAGCAAAACCAGCGGCTGTCGTTACATTGGTCATTAAGGTTGCATTTCCAATTTTAGAAATAACGCGCTGTAATGATTTTGCTTGGTTTCCGTGTTTTTTTATTTCTTGCTGATATTTGTTGATGAAAAAAATACAATTCGGAATTCCGATGACAATAATCAATGGCGGAATTAAGGCGGTGAGTACGGTAATTTCGTAATGCAGTAATCCTAAAATTCCAAATGCCCACATAACGCCTACAATGACAACAATCATTGAAATAAAGGTAGCACGAAATGATCGGAAGAAAAAGAAAAAGATGAAGCTGGTAATTAATAAAGCAGCTCCAATAAACAAACCGATTTCGTCCACAATGTTCTGAGAATTCAATGTCCGAATGTATGGCATTCCCGAAACGCGTAAATCTAATCCGGTTTCTTTTTCAAATGCGACAATCATCGGAAGGATTTCATCATAAATAAAATCTTTTCGAACGGCAGTATTTACAATTTCTTTGTCTAAATAAACGGCTGTTCTGATGGTTCCTTCATCATTAAATAGCAAACTTTCGTAGAATGGTAAATTGTTGAATAGTTCGTTTTTGATTTCATCAACTTCCGCTTGCGTTTTTAATTCGCCTGGGACTAAATTTTCTAACGCAAAACTTTGATTTTCCTCATCTTTAATGAGTTTTTTGAGATTTTCAGTAGAAATTACTGCTGAAACTTCTGGCTTGGCATTAAATTGTTTACTGAGTCGATTCCAAGCATTGAAATTTTTAGGTGTGAAAAGAGCAGTGTCTTTTACTGCAAGAATAATGAGGTTTCCTTCTTCGCCAAAAACATCAAGAAATTTATTGTATTCAACATTAACAGGGTGATTGTCAGGTAATAAGTTAGCTTCCGTATAGGAGAAACGCATGTTTTTCCATTGCATTCCCAAAAAAACGGTCATGGAAATAATAAGTAATAGAATTATAATTCTGTTCCGAAGAATTAATCTAGCTACACTTGCCCAAAACCGCGTATTTATCCATTTAATCATTATTCCACTTTTGCTCGTGCAAATTTAGGAAAAACCTATGAAGTCAGGCTTAAAATCCTAAACTAAAATAGTAGGTAAACTTAAATGACAGGTTATCTTCAAGTTGAGGTAAATGATAAGCACCATATCTGTACATAAAACTCAAGCCAAATCCTTTGAATAGTTTGTTGATTTCAAAACCAGATTCAGAATATCCATGTTTTAACGAATTGAATTCTTGTCCTAAATGACGTTCAATATTTTTAGCATCACCAATGGCAAATCGGGTAATTAATGTCAATTCTGGACGAAAGTTTTTTGTAATTTTAAAAGGTTTGAATTGATGTTTTCCTTGAAACATTGCGTATTTGTCAGAGAAAAATTCGTTGAAATACATCGTTTCAAAACTATTTCTTCCAGCAATGGAAAAACGTTGTAACAATTCGTCTTTAGTAGGATTGTTTGGGGAAGTATGGTATAAATGTGATATAGGAATATCGCCGATGCCTAATCCACCTTTTACTAAGAATGAAGTAACTCCTTTGTCAATTGGGCGTATTTCATGCACCATTCGCACATCAAATTTAGTATAGTTGAAATCACCACCAAATAAGCCAAAACTTTGTGTAGCTTGAAAGGCAAATTGTGGAAATGCTTCTTTGATTTCTGTACGTCCGTGACGTGTTTGCATGTATTCACTAAATGGATTCCATTGCACTGAAAAAGTAGCTTCGGTAATGTCGTACGCATTGTAAATTTCGCCATCATTTACAAAACCATAATCATAAGTAGATTCTACATTACTTCTGGAAAGCATCAAATTTGCATGTGTTTTCGCAGTTATTTGATGTTCAATATTTGCGGTAAGACGTTTGACTTCATAAAATAAGTCAATGTTGAATAATCGTGGTTCAAATAGTGAAAAAGCGCGTCTGTCAGTGATAAATCGTGAACTTCCAGTTTCTACTAAGTCATCCGTATATGAAATACCAAACCAGGTTTGTGTGCGTTTGTCTAATCGCGCCTGACCGCCAATTCCAAATTTAAAATCTTTATCACGTGTTCCGTAGACTCCGTAACCGTTGAATCTATATTTTGTAGAAAAATTAGCATTCGTAACACCGCCAAGTCCTAATCGGAAGGCTTCGTAATTGTTGTATTTTAGCAAGTAGCGTAAATCTAAATCGATATATTTTGTTGGATAATAGCCACGAAGTAGTTTTCGTGCGAAATTGATATCTTTTTCAACACCATCTTTGGCAATTACACTATCTAAAACGACATAGGTTTCTTTTCCGCGTTTGCTAATGCTATCGGTTCTATATTGATTCCAATAAGCTTCATCTCTGTTATGTGCTTGGTCATCAATTTCAATAGCCAATCCGCGCCCTTGAATTTTTACAGGTTCATTGATGGTTAAATCAAAATTTTGTGTTTTTGAATTTAGGTAAATGAAATCGCTGACATCTTGTTTGTTCGTACGTTCTGTGGTAGTGCTGTCTTGTACTTTTCCACGTTGCACATTGATAGTTGCGCCAAAAAGTGATACTGAATCGTCTGTTTTTCCTTTTTGGATTTGAATTTCTTTATCCGTTGGAAACCAAACTTTGAATGTTGTATTATAGTCAAAATTTTGAACGGCTTTGATGTCGATAACACCTTTAATTTCTGCAATTCCTTTTTGTAACGCATACGATTCGCGATCAATGTATAAAATACCTTCTAGTCCAGAAGTTTTCCCTTTCTTTTTAGGACTGTAATAAATCATATACGATTCCCGATTGCTATTGGTTACGGTGTCTAATATTTTATAATTGTAATTTGATAACGCATTATTCGCTAGTGGGCTTACATACGAAGTGCCAAAAAGTTCATATTGATCTTGATAGAATGAGAACGACTGTATTTTGATGCCTAACACTTCGTAAATCGGTTCTTTAAAACCTGCCATACGGGTTGCCAAAATCTTTTCACGTTTTCCTTTGGAGGAACTAAACGAAACTTCACTGACTTTTTCTGTCATGTAAATATGGCTTCGCATCATGTCCTTTTTGAAACTGTAATTGGCAGAATCGATTTCTTTGAAGACTAATTTGCCCTCTTTTTTGGTAAAAATAGAATCGAGTTGTCCGTTGATAGAATCAGGATTCGCCGTAACTAAAAGCTTGTTGTATGAATTTAATTTGAATGAATTTAGTTTTCGTTCCGGATCATTTTCTTTTTTATTACTGATAGCGTTTCTTAAAATTCGTAATGCAGGATTTTCGGTATTGTATAATACAACAGCATCTAGCGATTCTTGTGAAGGTTCTAATTGTATTTTAAGATATGTAGTATTTTTTTCAATAGGAATTGTCAAAGTTTTATAACCAATATAGGAAACACGAATAGAAGAAATTTCTTTTTCTAAGTTTAGGGTAAACTTTCCTTCCGCATCTGTAATGGTTCCTTTGGTAGGAGAAATAAAAATATTAGCAAAAGGTAATGATTCCTTAGATTGCTTATCGGTTACGACTCCAGAAATTCGTTGTTGCGCAATTGCACCAATAGAAGAGAGTAGTAAAATAAAAATCAATACTGATTTTTTCATCTGTTTCTTGTGTTTTATTTGTCAGATGGAACTCGTCAAAAATTGTGTTCGTTGGCGTCAACGTTTTCTTTATGACTCATTTCATGGCAGCTTTATTCTTATAACGAATATAACGGCATAATGTTACAAAAAATAAAGCGACCACAGGTCGCCATATTCTTGGTTTATTATAAGTTTAACGTTTTTTAAACCGTCATTATTTCTTTTTCTTTTAATACTAAGATTTCATCAATCTTGATAATGTAGTTATCTGTTAATTTTTGTACATCAATCTCAGCATTTTTCTTGGCATCTTCAGAAATATCTAATTTTTTTATTTCCTTGTTTGCATCTTGTCTGGCGCTTCGTATTCCAACTTTTGCATCTTCACCTTCGCCTTTTGTTTGTTTTACCAAATCTCTACGGCGTTCTTCTGTCAATGGTGGAACGTTGATAATTACAGTTTCGCCATTATTCATTGGATTGAAACCAAGATTTGCCAACATAATTCCTTTTTCAATGGGTTGAATCATACTTTTTTCCCAAGGTTGAATGGTAATTGTACGTGCATCTGTACTATTCACGTTTGCCACTTGTGACAATGGTGTTTGTGAACCATAATAATCTACCAATACATTGGAAAGCATTGCAGGAGAGGCTTTTCCGGCTCTAATTCCTAGCAATTGCTTTTTCAAATGCGCTATTGCATTGTCCATACTTTCTTTAGTAGTATCTATGATAAATTTAATGTCTTCGTCCATACTGTTTAAAATTATTAATAAAAGCTGTTGTAGTGCTTTTTATAGCATTACGAATTTAAAATATTTTTTGTTATTGTTTGCATAAAATCAAAAACTACGCCATATTTTTCCTTACAGGTTTACTTTTGTTCCGATGTTTTCTCCAGAAACTACTTTGAGTAAATTTCCACGTGTATTCATATCAAAAACAATAATGGGTAATTCGTTTTCTTGACTGAGCGTGAAAGCTGTTGTGTCCATCACTTTCAATCCTTGTTTTAAAACTTCATCAAACGAAATATGGTCAAACTTAATTGCTTTTGTGTTTTTTTCAGGGTCTTCATTGTAAATTCCATCTACACGAGTTCCTTTTAAAATTACATCCGCATGTACTTCAATAGCTCGTAAAACAGCCGCAGAATCTGTTGTAAAATAAGGGTTTCCTGTTCCAGCACCAAAGATAACTACGCGTCCTTTTTCTAAGTGACGAATGGCTTTTCTTTTGATGTATGGTTCAGCAACTTCTTTAATTTCTAAAGCGGTTAGCAAGCGTGTGTGCACATCTGCATCTTCCAAAGCACTTTGTAAAGCTAAACCGTTGATTACTGTTGCGAGCATTCCCATGTGGTCTCCTTGTACTCTGTCCATGCCATTGCTAGCACCTGCAACACCTCTAAAAATATTTCCACCACCAATGACAATGGCGACTTCAATTCCTAGTTCTACTACTTTTTTAATTTCTTCAGCATATTCGGCCAAACGTTTCGGATCTATTCCATATTGACGTTCGCCCATGAGCGCTTCTCCTGATAATTTGAGTAATATTCTTTTGTATTGCATTATTTGTTGTGATGAGTTTTGCAAATATAACAAATAATGAAGTGTGTAAAAATGTTTTTAGTAATGAACGGTTATTTTATTTGAAGAAGAATTTGCAGCAACTTTAACATATATTTCTTTATTATTTTTATTTTTTGGCATAATTAGATGTGATACCAAGTGTTTTTAGAGCTAAATACGTGTTTAAAATGTATGAATTTCGATTTAAAATAATGCATTCAAATTTTAGTGTTTAACACAAGTGGTTTGTAACTAATTAGTTGTTTTTAATATTCTTACAATTTATAAATTTAGAGTATTAATCTTATTTTTAGAGCATTACATCTTGTATTATTGTTTTAACTTTTAATACATAAAATCATGAAAAAACAAAAAATGAAATTAGGATTAAACAAGATTAGTGTTTCTAATTTGCGTTTAATCAGAGGTGGAGATGGCCCAGAAACTAGAAGTTGCACGTGTCCAGTGATAGATACTACGGGTAATACGGATGAATGTCCAGAAACATGGGAGACAACATGTTATTCAGGGCATCCAGGTTGTCCAACATTTGTATTTCCATATACTTATAAATGCTAATAGGTAGAGTGAAAATAATTTAAATCATTTTCATATAATCTGTAAAAAAAAAGGATCGCCATTTGACGATCCTTTTTCTATACTAATAACGCCGAAGCGAATATTTTGTTTATCCTAAAGATACACGTTTGAATCCAGTAACATGAACATCTCCGTAAGAAGCAACATAGTCAGCAACCGTAGACTTTTCATCTTTGATGAAGTTTTGGTCTAGCAAACACTGCTCTTGATCTAATGTTGTGTTATCAGAAATGAATCTTTCCATTTTTCCTGGTAAGATACGATCCCAAATTTGTTCTGGTTTTCCTTCTGCAGCTAATTCCGCTTTTGCAGCAGCTTCTGCTTCTGCTAAAACTTCTTCTGTTAACTGAGACATAGAGATGTACTTAGGAACATTTTTCAATGTTTTACCTAAACGCTCTAATTCTTCGTTATCTTTTTCAATAGCAGCAATTCTCGCTTCTGTTTCAGAAGCAACAAAAGCAGGATCAAAATCTTTGTACGATAATGTCGTTGCTCCCATAGAAGCAATTTGCATTGCTACATCTTTTGCTAATGTTTCAGCGTTATCAACGTTTGCAGATAATCCAACAACAGCAGCAATTTTATTGATGTGTACATACGAACCTACATACGGAGCTTCGATTTTTTCGAAAGCACTGATGTCAATTTTTTCACCAATAACCCCTGTTTGTTCTATTAATTTGTCAGCAACTGTCATTCCACCGAAGTCAGCAGCTAAAAATTCTTCTTTTGAATTGTATTGAATAGCCAATTCAGCAAATTCTTTTGCTAAGGCAACAAAACTTTCGTTTTTACCAACGAAATCAGTTTCACATCCTAAAACAATTGCTACACCAACAGTATTGTCTGCATTTACATGTGCAACAGCTACACCTTCAGACGATTCACGATCTGCTCTTTTAGCAGCAACTTTTTGACCTTTCTTACGAAGAATGTCAATTGCTTTATCGAAATCACCATCAGCTTCTACTAATGCTTTTTTGCAGTCCATCATTCCTGCACCGGTAGTTTTTCTTAATTTACCTACTTCTGCGGCTGTAATTTTTGCCATTTTATATATGTTTTAATGTTTGCATACGTTCATTCAGTATTTTTAGAATCAGTTGTAATTAACTGGTCTGTTTTTAATGAAGTAACGTATCAACGTTAAATAATAATTAGTTTGTTTCTTCTTCTTCCTCTTTTGCTGGAGCTTCCGTTTTAGCAGCTTTTGGAGCCGCAACTTCTTCTTTGTCAGCTTTCTTAGCGTCTTTTTCGGCTTTTCTTTCAGATAAACCTTCGATAACAGCATCAGTAACGTGCGTTAAAATCTTTTCGATTGATTTAGAAGCATCATCATTTGCGGGAATTACATACTCAACCTGTCTTGGGTCAGAGTTTGTATCAACCATTGCAAAAATTGGAATGTTTAATTTTTGAGCTTCTTTAATCGCGATGTGTTCACGTTTGATATCAACTACGAATAATGCACCTGGAAGACGCGTCATGTCAGCAATAGAACCTAAGTTTTTCTCTAATTTTGCTCTTAAACGATCTACTTGTAAACGTTCTTTTTTAGATAAAGTAAGGAACGTTCCATCTTTTTTCATTCTATCAATTGAAGCCATTTTTTTAACAGCTTTTCTGATCGTTACAAAGTTTGTTAACATTCCACCTGGCCATCTTTCAGTGATGTAAGGCATGTTAGCATTCCCAGCTTTTTCAGCAACAATGTCTTTTGCTTGTTTTTTGGTAGCTACGAAAAGTATTTTTCTGCCAGAGGCTGCAATTTTCTTTAAAGCTTCGTTAGCTTCATTGATTTTAGCAGCTGTTTTGTATAAGTTGATAATGTGGATTCCATTGCGCTCCATGTAAATATACGGCGCCATGTTTGGATCCCATTTTCTTGTCAAGTGACCAAAGTGTACACCTGCATCAAGTAAGTCTTTTACTTCTATGTTATTTGCCATTTTTGTAAATAGTTTACGTTCCGTTGAATTAGCAATAGGTAAGTAGCAATATAAAATTGGTCTTCTCTATTTAGATGCTAAACTAATTTTCGCTGCGCGAAACAACGACAACATGTTTTTAATTTCAATAATAAATGAACTGTACGTTTTTTTCGAAAAACGATAAAAATTAACGCTTAGAGAACTGGAATTTCTTACGAGCTTTCTTCTGTCCAAATTTCTTACGTTCTACCATTCTTGGATCTCTTGTTAGTAATCCTTCTGGTTTTAGTATCAATCTGTTTTCGGCATCAATCTCACATAAAACTCTAGAGATTGCTAAACGAACAGCTTCTGCTTGTCCAGTTGCTCCACCACCGTATACATTTACTTTTACATCATACGCATCAACTGTTTCAGTTAACGTGAACGGTTGTTGTACTTTGTACTGTAATGTTGGTGTTGGGAAATACGTTTCAAATGCTTTTTTGTTTACGGTAATGTTTCCAGTTCCTGGAGTAACATATACACGAGCAACAGCCGTTTTTCTACGACCAATTTTGTGAATAACTTCCATGTTACATTAAATCATTTAAGTTAATAGTTGTTGGCTTTTGTGCAACTTGATCGTGCTCTGATCCAACATAAACTTTTAGGTTACGGAATAAAGCGCTACCTAATTTGTTTTTTGGTAACATTCCTTTCACTGATTTTTCTACTAATTTTGCAGGGTCTTTTGAAAAAAGTTCCGTAGCAGTTAGCGATCTTTGACCACCTGGATAGCCTGTGTGACGAATATACGTTTTGTCCGTCCACTTGTTTCCAGTTAAGTTGATTTTTTCTGCATTGATAATAACAACATTATCTCCGCAATCAGCATGTGGTGTAAAGCTAGGCTTGTACTTGCCTCTAAGTAATTTTGCTACCTTAGAAGCCATACGCCCTAGCGTCTGTCCTTCAGCATCAACCAAAACCCATTGCTTATCCGCAGTAGCTTTGTTTGCTGAAATTGTTTTGTAGCTTAATGTGTCCACACTAATTTTATTTAATTATTAAACATTCCTATCTCTTAAAAAGAGTCTGCAAAGGTAAGATTTATTCTGTAGATAACAAATACTAAGAGAAGATTCCTAAAAATAGTTAAAAGTATTGGTTTTCAAAGTGTTAAAAATTATCCCGAAAAAGCATTTTTAAAGCTATCTTTAGCGAAATTTTTATACATGAAATTTTTATCAAAAGTAAAGAAGTTTTTTATCAATACCAGTATCATTTTATTGGTCACTTTTGTGTTGTTTGAAATTTTATATAGAAATTCTGTAATTGATTTTTATAAAGCCGAAACTTCACATTTGAATGACGAAGCTGATTTGGCAAAACCTTCCGTAGATTTTTTAGTGTTTGGCGATTCTTTTTCCGCTACATCAGCAGAGATAAATTATATTGATAAGTTGAAACGAAACAATCCGAATCAATCATTTGTAAATGTGAGCGTTCCTGGAATTGGAATTAGGCAAGTGAATACCTTCGCGAAAGCAAAGATTAAAAAACATCAACCCAAAGCCATTATTTATCAAATTTATGTGGGAAATGATTTGATTGACGTAAATCATTTATGGAGCTGGAAAAAGTTTTCTATTGCCAGAAATTTGTATTGGGAAGCTTCCGATTATTTTTTGAGTTTATCCTATTTGAATCATAAAGCAACCGTGTTTAGTCCGCGTGTCAATAGTAGAACGTACACGATGGCAACAGACGATTTTTCTCCAAATTATTACGATCAACGAACGAAACAATTTTTAAACTTTGAGCGTTCATATTTTAATAATACATTGATGCTGAAAGCGCCTTTTAAAATACGTTATGACGCTTGGTTGGAACATATTCAAACTTTCTTAGAAACTGTTCCTAAAGACATTCCTGTGTATTTGGTGTGGATTCCGCATTGTTCGCAAGTGAACGATTATTACGTACATAATTTGCAACAGTTAGGCGCTACTTTTGACGATTTACAAACAATTCAACAAACCGATTATCCATTCTTCGCGCAAGCAAAAAAGGATTTAAAAGCATTCACAAATGTGATACAATTAAATCCTTTAGAGACTTTTCAAGCAAACGACAAAGAAAATTATCGATTGTATTTTGCCAACGATCCACATATTAATGATAAAGGAAACGTGGTGTTGAGCAATTTTTTACAGACGGAGATTCCTTTTAAAAAATAATTCTTCATTGTCATTCCTGCGAAGGCAGGAATCTATTTTGACTTTATCTAGGAATCTGAATACGTCACTTCGAGTGGCGAATCTGTGATTCGTTGTATCGAGAAGTACTCGGAATTAACAGTAGATCTCGATACAAAATTCTTGCAGAATTTCACTCGATCTGACGATTTTGGCTATACTTCTTCTTTTTCTTCCGCAGCTTTATCCATCATTTCTTTTTTGGCTAATAAATTCTTTTGGTAACGACCTTGTACAATATCAATAATTACTAAGGTGATAATGACAAAGTAGAATGTTGCTTTGCTCATTGGTTCAATAGGATTTCCAAATAAATAAATATGTGCTAAGTGACCACCTTCTGACAGTAACATGATTCCAACAATAAATAGAATAAATAAGCCTAACACTTCATACATTTTGTTTTTCTGTAAAAAATCGGACACTTTATCTGCCATCACAATCATCAGTAATCCGCCTAAAACAACCGCAATCGTCATTAAAATTAGTTGTGGCGTTTGATCCATATTACTCGTTAACGCCATGGCGCTCAAAATAGAATCAAATGAAAAGACTAAGTTCATCACCACAATCCAAATGATGACACTTTTTACAGATTTCTTTTTTACGGTATCGGTTTTTTCATGTTCTTTCATCAACATCATGTGCCAAATTTCTTTGACCGCTGTGTAAATGATAAAAACACCACCTGCCAACACAATCAAGCTATGTCCGTTAAAATCAAACTCTACAATGGAATTGCTGTGCATGGACAAAAACGGTTCTTGGAAAAAAGCGATTAATTTTACCAACACAAATAACAATACAATTCGTAAAATAATAGCCAATCCAACGCCCATTTTTCGCACATACGATTGTTTTTCTTTTGGCGCTTTTTGAGATTCTAACGAAATATACAATAGGTTATCAAATCCTAAAACCGCTTGTAATAAAACAAGCATAAACAAGGTGAAAAGACTGTCTAAGGTTAAAAGTTGTTCCATGTTTTTCTATAAAATTATTGATTGATAGTGGTTAGTGTTTCATTTTCTGTGACTGTTACAGTTTCAACTGTTTTTGGTAGTAATAAAGGTTTTAAATAGTCCAACATTCTAGCGGCGACCAATTGATTTCCTAGTTCGCCTGTGTGACAAAAATCGGTAAAAATTGTTTTCTCCGCAGTATCAAATACGTCGCTAATATCTACAAAAGTGGAATCATTTATCATTACTGCATCTTTCCGAACCGCATCATACGATAAGTCATAGAGATTTTCATAATATTGATGATCTTTGAAATGATCTTGCTCAATTTTTGTTAAGTTTTTCTTTGAATAAATATTCGGTTGCATAAAATTAAAGACTTTAAGACCGTATTCATTTTCAAGACTTTTTGAGAGTTTTACATAGCCTGTATACGTGTTTGCAATGTCCAAAGCGAGCGTGTCAGAACGTTTTCCAAGTTGTTTGTATGCCGAATTTGTAAATATTTTTCGTTGCATTGTTGTGATAAATCTGTATAAATTACTTGAAGTTACCATCAACATAATTCGTCTTTTATAATCAAAAGCAATTTTAAATTCTTTTCTACGATTGTAACTATTTGTAGGCAATCCGGCTTTATTATTTTGGTGTGCCGAAACAATTTCATTAACACCATCATAAAAAATAACCACATCAGGAATATTATTTTTAACCAGTTCTTGTTGTAGTTGAATGTTCTCGGAAGCACGTGTATATCCGTGACAACCAAAATTGGTAATTTCTATATTTTGATCGGGAAATTCAGCGTGAATTAATTTTGACAATTCAGAAGGGATCGTGTGCGCATCGCGTGCGCCAGCACTATACATTGTAGAACCGCCAAAACAAAATATTTTAAAGGCTGTTGCCGAATCTTTCAAGCTGTAATTAACTGTTTTTCGCTGTCCGTTTTCATAAATCGTATTGTGTTTTCCATTCATCGGTTCAAAACGATAATGCAAATACGGTTCCCATTGCATGCCTTGTTGACGCAATTCTCTAAAAATTTCTTTCACAGTTTCATCATCCAAATCCTCATACACGCCAGAAGCAATAAAACGCTCGGTATTTGCATCAAGACCACTTTGATCGTGATAGTTATAAAAAATTCCCAATCCAATTTCTAGCAAAAGAAAAATGATCAGGACATTTCTGAATAGGATAAAGGCGAATTTGAGTTTACTTTTCACGAATAAAATGATTTATAAAATATACTTTAATTTCCTGTTGAGTTGAATCAACACATAACTTGCAATGACGGACACTATAATGGTTACAAAAGTCAAAACAGTCTGTGACAAAGTAACTATTTTAAAAATAAAAAAGATAATCAGCGGATGCACTAAATAAATAGCAATAGAGTAGGACGATAGTAATTTACTGTTCAAATTGGACTTCACTTTGAATGTAAACGCAACAATTAACAACACAGGTCCTAATAATAAAAATGACAAATTCATATTGAGAATGACTTCGCCTGTTAAATAATAAAAACTCATTAAACTATCTAAAATTAATAATAAAACACTCGAAATCAATAAGATAAAAACAGTTTGCTTGCTGAGTTTTGTGTGAAAGTTAGAACGTTTTATCACATAGCCGATACTTACAAATGGTAAAGCGTACAATAAAAAATTTCGGTGTAACGGCGGATAACTCACCAATTTGTCCAATATCGATTGCTCTGTAAAAACATGAGTTTTCCCTAAATATTGAAATACAATTCCAGTCAAATACAATACAATTGCGCTTATAATTAACACTTTGTTTGAAGCATTTCTAAATTGATACAAAATCAATCCAGCAAAGAAAAGTGCGATTAAATACCACAAATGATTGAACCCAAATAGCAATATTGGAATCGTTTTTATAGGATTAAAATGATTTAAATATACCCAAAAGTAGCTGTAGATCAACATCCAAACGAGATACAGAATCAACACGCGTTTTGCCCAAACTTTAATTTGATTTCGTTGAAAAACATTATACAAAAAGAAACCATTTACACAGAAAAAAAGTGGAATCGCTACTTTAAAAATTCCGTTTCCAAAAATTTGATACACAACCTCATTTTGATCGGATAAAAAACGACAATGCAACGCTATGACGAATATCGCCACAATTATTTTTAAAATATCTAACAGTATATTCCGTTGCATAAAAATTATTTTTTTCTCAGCAGAAAACCACAAACAATCTTTTTTCCAACAATAGCATCATACTGTTGCTGCAAATTCATTTCTTCTAATAAAGGCAAACACAAAGCATCAATTTCTTTCTCTGAAAACGAGATAATTTCCCAAGACAATGTCGCAAACATCTTTTTCAGATTCGCAACGCTGTGTTCGTAATGTTCAATAATATGTAGATTTTTATCCGAATCTTTAAAACTTCTAGCTTCTTTTAAATGACTTAATGTAGGATGAAATAAGGTGAGCAAAACTGTTCCATCACAAGCTAAAACACGATTCCATTCTTGTAAAAAAGCATCAATATATTGTACATGACCAATTGTTAAAGAAGAAAAAAGTACGTCTACGCTTTCATCATTGGCAAAATTAAGTGTGTTTTCAGTAATCAAATGTGTTTCCGCTTCTGGAAATTTAGCGTTGAATTTTTGTAGCATTCCTTCGGAAACATCACACGCGATAAATTTTTTAGGTTGCAACGCTTTCAAAGCCGGATAATGTCTTCCTGTTCCTGCGCCAATATCCAGCACAATTTTGTCCGTTAACGCCGTATTTTGTAGCATTTCAGCAATTAAAATATCATTATAAAACACTGTCAAATTTCCGTTGGTTATCTCATTGTCGTACGTGTGAGCCCAGATATCGTATGCGGTAGCAGCATTTTCTTTTTTTGTGTTTGAAAGCTTCATCGCTCTCTTGACGCTAGCTAAAAGTTGTTTTGCGAACATTTTAAAATTTTGGTTCAAATAAAACTAAAAATAGAGTTATAATTTCAATAAAAGCTTATTTTTAAGGATGATTTTGAATAATGTTTATATCCTTGATCTGAATCAGGATTTTAGAAAACAAAATATACAAATTGCTGGTAAAAAAATAAAAGCAATTACAGATTCTAATGCTGCAAAAGTAGAAAATTCTATCTCTTTCTCAGAAGATGTGATAGCGTTTCCGGGTTTGACCAATTCGCATGAGCATTTAGCGGTCAATTTACACTCCATACACAAACGTAGAATTTATGAAGATTATATTGATTGGGCTTCGGATGATTTTCAGGAAACTGTGGACGAAATCAATAGCATTCCGTTCAATTTGCGCTATCAATGGGGAATTTTAAAAAATGTACTCCACGGGTTTACCACAGTTGTACAACACGATAATTTTTTGAGCGAAGACGAAGAAACACTCATTGATGTTTTTAAAAATTTCAAGCTCATTCATTCCATTCACTATGATAAAAAGTGGAAAGCAAAAGCGATGTTGCCTTCTTCTCAAAAGAAAATCATTCATCTTAGTGAAGGCACAAATACAAAAATGCGAAACGAAGCTAAAAAACTGTTAAAGTGGAGTTTACAGCCTAAAAACACGATTATTGTTCACGCAATAAATGTCACTGCAGAAGAAGCAAAACACTTTGGCGGTTTGGTTTGGTGTCCAAATTCAAACCTTCATTTATACAACAAAACAGCGAACGTTTTGGAACTCAAAAAAGTAATTCCGATTGTTTTTGGAACAGATTCCATCATCAGTTCGGACTGGAATATTTGGAAACATATACGAGAAGCCAGGGCATTACACTGTTTAACAGACGTTGAATTGTATGAAAGTTTGACGACAACACCTGCAAAAATATTCAATCTGAAAGGTAAAGGTAAAATTGCCAAAAATGCGCTAGCAGATATCGTAATTGCCAAAAAGAAAAAACAATCTCAATATGATTCTTTGTACGATTTAAATTCTGAAGATATACTTTTAATTGTAAAATCAGGAAAAATTATCTTTTTTGATGACACCTTGAAAAATCAGCTTACGCATGAATTAGAAAGTGCTGAATTTGAAAAAATCAAGATCAAAAACACCGTAAAACACATTCGTTTTGGTATCAAAAAACTCGTGGACGACTTGCAAAAAAGCTTTCCAAATTTTTCACACGAAGATATCTTTACGATCGTATAAAAATTACTCTGAATAAAAACCTTCAATTTCAGGTTGACGATATTTCCAAATTTTATGTAAAACTTTAATCTCATACGGAAATTTATACCAACCATATTTAAAACGATATCCTGAAACCAATTTTAGAATCCATTTTTTATAACCTTTAATTCTAAAATCGGAAGCTGTTGGATAATAGCCATTTAGCACGGTTTCAAAATTTCGAATCGTATCTACCATATACGGTTTTAACCAAGGTGTCAATGGATTTTTTCGTAAATCGAACTTTTCCCAACTTGGTTGAATCCATTCTTCCAATTTCTCTGGGAAAGAAAAACCTGCTTCTGTAATTTGCTTATACAACTCAGAACCTTCGGTTGGCACCGGACTGTACAAGTAAATAATAATTTCCGAATCTGGATTGATTGTTTTGATTTCACGAATAAAATTAATATCCCATAAAATCTGTTTGTAGACTTTCTTTTCGTCAGGGCCAGGCATGCCTAACACAAATGATAATTCAGGAACAATATCTACGTCTTTCATGCGCTTTACAAAATCCTTAATCATCTTGCCCGATTGTGTGCCGCCTTTATTCATCTGCTTTAACACTTCATCGTTTCCAGTTTCCGCGCCTAAAAATATCATGCGGCAACCTGCTTTTCGCATGTAGCGCAACTCTTCATCCGAATATTTATTAATCGTATCAATTCTACCTTCGCCCCACCATTCAATATTGTCATCAATCACATGTTTAGAAAATTCTAACACACGTTTTTTAGAGGTAAAAAAGTTATTATCATGAAACTCAACGGCATCAATTTGATATTTTTCTTTAAAATACTTTACATCTTTATAAACGGTTGCGGCAGATTTTGCTTTCCATTTTGCGTTGTAAATCGGGACAATCGCACAAAAAGAACAACTAAACGGACAGCCCATGCTAGAATGATACGCAAACGTTCGTTGTCCCATAAAGGTTTTTGCCAAATAATCTTCTAGCGGATAAAACGTATTAAAATATTCGTATGGATATGGTGGCAATGTATCTTGATCGAGCAAAGCTTCTTTCACCGTTTGCACAATTTTGCCTTCCTCATCTTTAAAAATTAAGTTCCGAATCAACATGAGTTTCTCGTCACTTTTTCCTTCTAACACATCTAATAATAATGGAAATGTAGTATCGCCAGGACCATTGATAATATAATCGATATATCCTGAATTCATGCATGCTTTATACTGGTTTGATGCAAAATAACCGCCCCAAATATTGATAGCATCCGGATACAATTCTTTAATCTTTTTGGCATACGGAATCGCTTGTTTCAATTGCGGACCAGGCATAACCGTCAAACAAAAATACTTGTATTCACCTGTGGCAAAATATCCTGAAATCTTTTCCCACGGATCGGTTTCCATATTACCGTCTACAAAAACATAATCATACTTCCCGTGAATTGCCGCACCAACCTGAATAATCGTATTTGGTAAGCGGTGTTTTGCATTAGCACTTCTTGGATTGAATATGATGATTTTATTTCCCATTAGTTGTTGAATATAATATTTCGATTGGCTAAAATATAACTTGAAAGCTTCTCAGCAAAGATTTGATTCGCTTTTCCGTTCGGATGCGGGTCTAATTCGTTTACAATATATGTAAAAAGGTTCTTATCTTGAAAAAACTCGGAAACATCTACGAATCCTAAATTATTTTTTTTAGCCAACGTTTTAATTTGCGCAACGCGAACCGAATCGTACACGAGATCCATATAAAAAATAATTCCTTTGCTATTATTTTTGGTTAAAATATCTTGAAAGTCTTGAAACTGTTCGTCTATATGCTGAATGTGTTTCGTTTCGTACACAACAGGCGTTGGTTCTTTGGGCTTGAGTTTAATGCTGAGTAATTTTCTCAAATATGAATCCCAAAATACATGTTTCTTTGGTTTAATGGTGAAATCGTCCAACGAAAAATCTTTTCCAGGTTCGTAATGATCGTTTGAAGCGCAAAATCCAATCACGACCAAATCTGGATGATATTTTAATACATTTCGTTTTAAAATCGTTTGATAATTAGTCAACGCAAAGCCAGAAACGCCAAAATTGAACACTTCATAATTTGTATTAGAATCTTGCTCGTTCAATATTTTTTCTGTTTGAACAACATACATTTCATCTTCTGAAACGCCAGTTCCCATCGTAAACGAATCGCCCAAAACGGCTATTTTAGTAGCACTTGAATTCACTTCATGATTCCGATCGCGGAAACCTTCTGTATTTGTGTGAAAATCGAAAAGCTTGTATTTGGTGTCTAAATTGGGCAATAACTCGTATGTCAATTCATCAGAATCGGAATATTTCAACAACCCTGAATTGTCTAAAATGCCAAACGAATTCGTTTGTGAATACGAAAACGCTGCGCCACCAAAAAAGTAGATTCTGGCAATCATTTCGCCCAAAAAAGCACTGAGCAAAAGCCCAACTCCAATCGAAATGATTTTAAATTTTAGCTGTTTCATGTAGGTTAAATTCACTGTAAAGATACAGAAGTCTCAAAGGAATTCTAATTTTTTTCAATACGAATAAAGAATCTTATCGCAGACATAGTATATTTGTTTCCAACGGACGTCAACTAAAAAACGATTTTGTTTAAAAAATATCTTTTCAAACCGATAAAAAATCTCATCATCATTTTTGGGATTACCTTTATTTTACTCGAAATAGTATTGGCAATTTACATTTGCGTTGCGGAAATTAAAATAGAATTGCCAACATATACGTTTCAAAATACACAGAATTTTTGGTTCGATTTGAATGAAAATTTCGGCACATTGCATTTGCCAAATGATGAATATCGCCAGAAAAAATACTGCTTTGATGTTGTGTATCAATCCAATTCCAAAGGCTTTCGTGATGTAGAACGTGAAGTCATTGGCAATACCAAAAGAGTCGTTGCTTTGGGCGATTCGTTTACGGAAGGAATTGGCGTGAATTTGGAAAATCGTTTGACCAATTTGCTCGAACAAGAAACCAACATTCCGCATTTAAATTTTGGTTTGGCAGGAAATTTTGGACCTACACAATATTTGATGATGTACAAAACCTTGGCAAAAGAGTATACGCATGAAGCCGTTTTGATCAGTATTTTGCCGTCCAATGATTTTATTGACGACGATTACGAAATCAATTTGCAAGTTGGTGGCGATAGATATCAACCATTTTTAGACGGAACGTATCCAAATTACGAATTGGTTTATTATGCAGACAGCATTCAAAAATCGAAAGCAAAACCATACCAACAGCATTTTGTGTACAAGACGTTGAAGAATTTTACCTATTCCTATAATATGTATCGCTACATGCGTGCGATGCAAAAAGTACAAGCGATTCCGGATGATAAATTGTTGGCAACTTCCAAAGTGCCGAGTTATTTTAACTATTCTGAGAAGCAATTCAATCGAATGCGATATTCGATAGAAACCATTAAAAAATTGGCGGGCGATCGTCCTGTAATGGTATATAGCATTCCAATTGAAAGAGAAATCAAAGCGTATCGCGAACACGGAAAAAATCCGCTTAGAGCGAGATTAAAAGCGGTTTGTGACAGTATTCAGGTAGAATATTTAGACTTGTTGCCACGAACTGAAAACCTTTCTGAAGAAGACTATAAAGCTTTATTTTTATCGTGTGACGGACATTGGAGCGAAGCTGGAAATGCCTTCGCGAAAGCACAAATTGAATCGTATTTTAGCTATTATCAAAAATGATGAAATTCCTCCAAAAATACCAAGATCAACTCGGATTGTTACTTTTATGGATTGTAATTATTCTGATTATCAATCCGATGGGTGATTTTCCATTGAATGACGATTGGTGTTATGGAAAATCAGTCAAAACTTTACTCGATGAAGGCTATTTAAAAATCTACAATTGGGGCGAAATGACCTTAGTTGGACATGTATATTGGGGTTATTTTTTCACGAAAGTCTTTGGTTTTTCATTTACCGTATTGCGTTTTTCAACGTTAGTGATGGGATTTGGAACGATTCTCGGAATTTATGAACTCTGCAAACTCGCTAATATTTCCCGTTGGATAACTTTATTTGGAACGATTTTGTGCATGATGAATCCGATATTTTTGTCGTTATCTTTTTCGTTTATGACTGATGCTCCTTTTTACTTCGTCACGATTTGGGCGTTTTATTTCTTTGCAAAAGCGATCAAAACAGATCATTGGCAACCGATTTTTTGGGCAATTTTCTTTTGTTTTTGGGCATTTCTCATTCGGCAACTCGCTTGGGTTTTTCCGATTGTTTGGCTGATTACGGTGTTACTGACAAAAAAACGGACTGTGAAAAATCTCGCGAAAGCGATCGCACCTTTGTTAATGTTATTTCTCTTTTCATTGCTGTTTTCATACATTATGGAAGCCAATGATTTGTTGCAAGCGCGTTACAATTCTAAGTTTGATTTGATGCTAAATAACATCATTCATGTTGATAAAGTCATCATCATGAATTCGATTTCTTATTTCTTTCGATGTATGGCATATTTGGGGTTTTTACTGGCGCCAATTCATTTAATATATTTCAATCGTTACAAATTTAGAACCGATAAAATTTTGGCAATTATTTGGACAGTATTGGTCACTGCATTTTTAATAAAAACGGGAAAAGTATTGCCAAGTTTAGATAACATTTGGATTGATTTCGGAGTCGGACCAACGACATTAGCCGATCATGCAGGGAATTTTACGACAAGTCCATCGCCGCGTGCGCCTAAATTATTTTGGCAATTAGTGACGGTAATTGGTGTGTTTTCGAGTGTTACGTTGTTATTTCATAGTAGAACAATGATCTTTTCTATTTTTAAGAAAAGAAAAGTTTCGCCCATTGTAATATTGTCGTTTGTATTTTTTGTCGTGTATTTAGCGCCATTTTTGATTGTGGGCGTTTACGATCGATATTTGCTGCCATTGTTTCCTATTGCGATCATTTTTTTAGGCGCGCATTCACAAAAAGTTCCGAAAAAAATGGGTCAATATTTTGCGTTCGGCTTTTTAGGATTGCTCACTTGGTTTTCAGTTTGTGCTGTACACGATCATTTGTCATGGAATCGTGTGCGTTGGAATGCACTTCATGAAGTTTTGGACTCCGGAATTCCTAAAAATCACATTAATGGCGGCGTAGAATATGTTACGACATACTTTTTTTCAGAAGAAAAAGAGAAATGGTGGGAAAGCGTCACGCCAATTTATAAGTTGGTTTTTAAGCCTTCTGAAAACGATCAAATTATCAAGGAATATAATTATTCACGTTGGTTACCCGGGAAAGGTGAACTGTATTTTGTGAAGGATTTGGAGGTTGAGGAGTAGTGAGGTTTCAGAAATAAAGTTTCTGTTAGACGAATATATCTTGATTTTAACATTCAGTCGTAAAACTCAAAATAAAGATATCTTTAAAAGTGCTAAGAATGCGTCATTTTTTATAAATTATGGACTTGTGCAACGTTTACTGGTGTTGTAACAAGTTATTTTATCCGTTCTATTCTTTTAAAGTCTGAATTTTCTTTGCTTTCTTGTATTAATTTCATGAGATAGTTTAACTTGTCTCTTTGAGTTTTAATTTCCCAAACACTATCAAAATGCTTTCTTTTAACTTCATCTAATTCTTTCGACATATTTTCAAGTCTAGCTATTAAAGATTTAATTTCCTTTTCTGATAATTCCCTGTTTTTATTATGAGAATTCGCATTTCGAATTCGAATTAATTTCTCAATACTGTTTTCTAACTCTGACTCCGCAATTTTCTTTTCGAGTTGATTATTTAACTTAATTTTCGTAAAAATTGATATTATTGAATAAACAACACCAATTCCTGCGAAAATTATAGAAACAACGCTAATCCAATTTAAATTTTCCATCTATGTTCTTTTTTTCATTAATGTAAATTCTTCGTTTTCTTGAATGTGTCTTATCCAGCGTTCAATTCCGTGAATTATAAATATTAATATTATTAACCAAAATGCTCCAAGGTTTGTAAAATCAAATGTCTTGTGAGTAATTTCTTCGTTCAATTCATCAAGTATTGTTGCACCATAATTTCCAGCATTTAATAATCCGATAATAATACATATGGCTAATGTCACTTTATTCCTTGATGATACTCCAATAGAGAACGCATAAATAGATGCAGTCATTGTAAGAGACCTTTCCGAGACAAATCCAGTATAGTTAAACTCAAAAACTAAAGGCATAAGCGGTAACAAAAGATGAAGTAAAATACTTGTAAAAAAATCTTGATAATTATCTTTCATTCATTAGTTTTTTGGTTGGTTTTTCATAATTTGTTACAACATATGAATACACCAAATTTCGTATATCATAACAATTTCAAGAAAGATCAGTAACTAAATTTTACAACAACTTCCTCTAATTTTTTATAAATGTAAAACAAAGATTATACATACACAATGCGGTTTTCCGTAATTATACCAAAAAAGAACCTACAAAAGAAAAATTTTTAGACTTAATTAAATGCAGATGAGATTCTGAATCAAGTCCAAAATGACAAAAAAATCTTGAATTTACAGTGAAAACATCCACAACCACTACTCCTCAGACTTTTTCAAATACGTAATCGTCTGATCGTATTTCATGTAATAGTAACCCGTTATTATTTTTCCGTTTTTAGCGACAATTTCGGGAGTGATATATTCTTCAAAAGCCATTTTATTGCCATTCGCTGTGGTTATGTAAATAGTATCTGGTAAATCGCTAACGGTTTCGTTTTCTGCGCCACTCAACACGCCCGTAATACTTTTGTAACTACTGTCTAATTCAGGAGCTTCTTCATCATCATACAAGGTTTTTCCATTAAATTGAATGTCCATTAAAATATTATCTGAAGTGTCCACATAATAAAGCGTAACATGTTTTCCTTGCAAATTTGCCAAATCTTCCTCAGTTTGAGGAATGGCTTCCACATTCAAATTAAAGTCCGCTTCGGTTTGTTTTTCTGGAAATTCAACCGTCACCACAAACATTGGATATTGCGCATCTTCTATGGCTTTGACAATTCCATATTCGCTAATTTCATCGTGGGTTGGTTCTCTGTCAACTTGCTGACTTTCTTTGGTGAGATTTTCTTTTTCGGCGGTTGGCTCTACTACTTTTTTAGGTTCTGTTTTACAACTAAAAAGTTGAAAAGAAATGACCGAGATTGCTAAAAAAGCAATTGTTTTTTTCATGGGATTTTATTTTTTTAAGATCAATTTTTTAGAAGTTCGTTTTTTGTTAAACGTATGTAAATGTAGTGATTGTATTCAGATATAAATTCAATCATACGCTAAAAAAATAGGTGTGAATTCGTAGCTTACTTTGACGCTGTTCAGCAAGCGAATAGAAAGAGAAGAAAATCAAAAACCGTTACTCAAAAACTACTTTTTCAAACAAAAACTCGCCAATAATCCGATGCCCATTTGGATTGATGTGTAAATCTTGATCCCAATAGACTTTTTCGGAAGTATTTTGCAAAGAAGGTTTTAAATTGAAGTACTCAATATTTTGTGCAATTAGAAAATCAGTAAACTTTTTTGTCAATATTTCATTGATTTTCAGTATTTCATCGTCTAAATTGTGTAAAGCTTGTACTTCTTTTCGAAATATAGAATTTACCTCTAACTTAGAAGGCAATAAAGTGATGATGAGTCGAATATTTTCCTGTTGACACAATTCTTGAATCTTTAAAATATACTGTTTGGAAAGTTTCAAGGCGCGCTCTTTTTCTTCAGGAAATGACTCAAAAAATAACGTTTGTTCTAAACCTTGATGGTACGGAATTGCTTTTTGTTCATCTGACTGAAACTTTCTACGAAAGCGCATCCATACACTTCTGTAAACATTGGAAACGCTCGTGCGATCGTCTTCAAACATGGGCGCTTCTCTAAAATCATTTCCCGTAAATACGTTGATAAGATAAATATCAGGTTTTAGATATTTGTATTTTTTTAGGAAACCCAAATAGTTTCTGAATGTGTAATATCCAACACCACCATTGATGCAATTATAAAATGTGGTGCTATCGGAAGCGTTCAGTTTTTCTTCCCAAACATTAATAAAAGATTCAGGATTGTGTTTTAAAACGCCATCGGTATGCGAATCGCCCGTTACCAACACACGAAATTCGTTTGGACGTTTTTCAACAATATCGTCATCTTCCCGAAAACCTAAATTATTAGTTTTTCGTTCGGTGGTCAATTTTTGTTGTGGCGTTCCCCAATTATCATAAATCTGAATATTAGGGATGTGAACAAACATGGCTAAAGAATCTTTTTGTAAATACGCAACATGATTTGGTCCTGTAAGTTCAAAAAAAGTATTAATTCTATGGACACCTACAAAATAGGAAACTACGCCTACGATCAATAAAAGTCCGGACAAGACGCCAAGGTTAATCAAAAAAAGACGAATATATTTCATCTGTTCATATTTATTGTTGTTTAAAAGGTCAGATGGAATTCGCCAATTATCATTTCGGTTGGTATTTCCTCAATTGTGATGGCTCATTTCATAAAAAGACTTTCAAACAAAGGAACTAAAAATATACAACAAACAAAAAACTCGGTTCGTGTATTTTACAAAATATCACATCGCAAAAAGCATTAAAAATAGCTGGAAATGAATCCTATATTTTCCTTACATTTATATCCGAAACGAAAGGAAATAACCACATGATTTTTGATTATTCAACATGGAATACACGCTTGAAACAAGATGCTGAAAAGTATGTGAAAGCTTCGCCGTATCCGCACATTATTTTTGATGATTTTTTAGAAACTGCTGCAGCAGAAAAAGCGTTAGCTGTTTTTCCAAAGATTCAAGATGAAGGTTGGATTCATTATGTACATGTGAATGAAAAAAAGCATGGACTGAATAAATTAGATTTAATTCCTGAATTTATTCGTGATGGAATTCTCCAAGAATTAAACTCACCCGAATTCATTACCTATTTAGAAAACCTTACGGGAATTGACAATTTATTGCCCGATACCACGATTGAAGGCGGCGGCATTCACCAAAGTGAAAATGGTGGCTATTTGAATATTCACGCCGATTTTACCGTGCATCCACACAAAAAAACATGGCGACGTCGTGTAAATGTATTGGTCTATCTCAACAAAAACTGGAAAACTTCGTATGGTGGCGCATTGGAATTATGGGAAAAAGACATGTCGAAATGTGCTGTAAAAGTGGAACCTATTTTTAACAGAATCGTTATTTTTAATACAGATGAAGATTCGTATCACGGTTTTCCCGATCCGATCGAATGTCCTGCGGATGTCACTCGAAAATCTATTGCGTTGTATTACTTTACCGAAGAAAAAACAGGCTCGTTCAAACGAAGAGCGACCAATTATCGTGCGCGTCCAAATGATGGTTTCAAAGCCGTTTTTATTTGGCTCGATAAGAAAATGATTGCAGTGTATACGTGGCTTAAAGGAACCTTAGGAATTAATGATGATTTTGTAAGTAAAGTGTTGAATTTCTTTCGGAAGAAAAAATAATAGTTCATTTTGTCATCCTGAATTTTTTTCAGGATCACATACCAGTGAGTGAGATGCTGAATCAAGTTCAGCATGACGGAACATTGAGAATACACAGCCTATTTCTCGTACTTTCAAACAAGCCAAAATCATTCAATCTTTTAATTTTTCAATCATTCAATAGTCAATTACGCAAACCTCTGAAACACTTTATACGTCAGCATTAAAATCCATTGCGTGATGCAAACGCTGATTAACACGCCAAAAATTTCGTAGGTTTCTATCAAAAGGAAAATCAGGCTGATATTTACAAAAAAACCAAAAAAACTGATGTAAATAATCGTCCGTTCTTTATGATTTTTCATCAATTCCATAATATTCAAGGTGTAAAAAAAACAAGGCAAGGCGATCAATCCACCGAGAATATAATATTCGTACGAAAAACCTAGTTGCACAAAATATTCCATCACAAACCAAATTGCAAATCCGCCCAAAATCGTTAAGGGAAAAGCAATCGCATACAATTTGTTTTTTATCTTTCTGACAACTTTATAAGACACTCGATACACATGTTTGGTAAACGGAATTGTGATGAATGCCGCCAAGGCTTGTAACATCAAAAAGGCAGTAATTAACAATTGATATTCAGCTAATTGTGATTTTTCTAAATAAAAATCGACCACATAAATATCTACTTTAGAAATCAACCAACCGCTCAATCCGAGAATAAAAAAGGGCAAACCAGCTTTGAATTCTTGCAAGGAAATTGTTGCCGAAAATGGTTCTTTCCAAAAATTTAATTGGACACTTAATACAACTAATTTTACCGAAATCGCTAGTGCGTAGATTTTTAAAAAAGTTTCTAAATCGAAGGTTTCAACATAAAAAATGCTTCCGAAAATGATTCCAAAAGCGACAATTTCAGCGACTAATTGCGCGCTAAATCGTTGATGATACACTACTAATGTGCTTAATGACGAATAACAAAAAGTAAGCACCACGAGTACAATTCCCCAAAGGGAAACAGGAAACGGAAAAAATAAAAGCAACAATAATGCAAAAGGCAACAGTAAACTTCTCGATAAAAAATTACTAAAAAAAGCATGATACATTTGTCCTGGTTCTAGGCTGTATTTTCGGAGTAAATGATCTCTATTTCCCCAACCGAGCATAAACGTCACAAAGAAAACCCACAATAACACATTGATCAAACTTGCCCAATCGGTTTTTCCAAAGACTTTTACACCAAAAACTACGATCAAAAAATTGAACGCAGGATTCGCAAATCCTTGAAGTGTATTCATTCCTATGGTGATCAATTTACGCATCGTACAAATTTAGGTAGGCTTTTACAGTTTCTTCTTCCGAACTCAATTTTATTCGTTTTTTTGTCGAATTTTTCTCAGAAAGAAAGGTCTCGCAAGCGGTAATTAATTCCGTTTTGTTATTGCCAATTTTCCAATTTTCAGTTGTTTTTGCGAGTCCAACATCATACGAAACAATTTGCATTCCGGCATACAAAGCTTCTAAAAACACAAATCCGAACGACTCATATTCACTAGTGTGTAATAGTATTTTTGATTGTGCCATTTTTCGTAAAACTTCCATTCTTGGTCGTTTTCCCAAAAGTGTAATCGTATTTTGTAAACCTTCTTTTTCAATTTGAATTTCCAATTCATTTCGCAATGCGCCATCACCGATAATTGTGACGTTGAGGTTTTTATGTGTGTTCGCTAACGCTGAAATAATCTCGATAAAATCTGAATAATTTTTAATGGAATTCAATGAGCCAACTCCTAAAATATCAATCGTATTTTCTTGTAATTCAGGGAATTCCGCTACATCTAAATGCCAAGGGATAATGGTAGATTTCAACGTGTAAGTTTTCAATAATTCCGCATGATGATTCTTAGAAAGCGTGACTATTTTCGCATTGGAATTCATCAAATTCTTTGCGTGGAAATTCACGACAGTCGCATCTTGTCCCATCACAGTTACCACATGATTGATGGCATTTTTTTTTGCAAATCGCTCGCCAATCGTGGTGCATTCGCCAATCCAAAAACTATGAATTGCATCAATTTTTTGACTTTTATGAAGTTTTTGAAGTGTTTTCAATGCTTTCTTCCATGTCCACAATTTCTTTAACTTTTTACGTTGTCCGTTCAACGGAATCACGTCAATTCCATGCCAATTGTAGCTTTTGTTTGTATACGGATATTGAAATGTGAGTAAGGTTAATTTGGCGTTTGGCAATGCTTTTCGCAACGATTTTAAAAACACTTGCAGCGCAGGAATTGTGGTAGAATCGTTCTCAGATTCCGAAAAACCTGGTGTTAAAAAAACAATATGTGAATTCGTCGTATTCATCTTTCATTGGCTTCGCCGAATCTCTTTGTTGTATTATTTCAAAATCGTCAGTTCGAGTATTTTATCGAAATAAAATGGAGAGAAAATGTATCGAGAACCGTTTTTAAGTCCAAAGTTTTCACCACAATTTTCAGTTCATCTCAATTGCGCTCGATATGACAGAAAACCAATCGAACTGACGCAATTTATTCTTTTCTTGGCACACTTAGTTATGTAGAAGTGTCCCATTCCACATTCGTAAACACCAAATCCGTTTCCTTAATTAATTCAGGTTTTCGTTGTAAATCATCAAACGAAATTTGCGTGCCATCTGTTGTGTAAATGTATGTATACGCTTTCAAATCGTCATATAAATTGGCGATTTCCTTTCGGATTTTACGTTTAAATAATGAAAAACCAAATGTATTTTCGAAACGAATGAACACTTTATTTAAAAAGCCTGAAGGAATATAATTGTTGTATAAATGTTCGTTTAAATAATCATAATGAAACGACACATACAACGTTGGATAAGCTACTTTTTTCAAGGCGTTTCCAATTGTTGGTAAAATTTTAAATTCGGCGCCTTCGACATCCATTTTGATAAAATCTACTTGCGGAATTTGTTCCTTTTCTAAAAAATCGAGCAATGAAATTGTTTCTAGTTCCAACGAATTTTCAGTATCACGCTTTCGCGATAAAATACTACTCGACGATTGTCCATATTTTTCACGCGCTGACAAACGTAAGATATCTTTCTGATCTGAAATCGCCGTTTGGTAGGTTTTTATTTTTTTGGCTAATGCCGGATTTAACGCAATATTCGTTTCCAATTCACCAAAACATATCGGATCAGGATCGAGTGCATGCACTTCTTTTGCAACATGTGCAGCATATAAACTCAACACGCCGCTCCACGAACCAATGTCCAAAACGACTGAATTTTCATGGACGAAATGATCAAAAATAGCAAACGTATACGGTTCCCAATTCATAGAATTAATATGTGTCCAATGCTGTTTATTTTGTCCTGGATCTACTTGAAATGTGTAATTTTTAAGCTGAATTTGCATATTTAAAAAGTATCTGAATCAGAATAGGTAAATATAAAATCTTTTAGATCGATTTCGGAATCAAAAGGCAAATATCCGACACACCACGATTCTTTTGGAGTTTCAATAGTTTGCAATTGCGAAACGATTGTTGATGTTGGATCTACTTGAAATAAAAATTCTGTGATTCCTAAGAAAAAGGCTTTTCGTTTCAACTTTTTGATGGCTTTTTGTAACGCTTCCGCAGATGGTGCATAAAATTTTCCAACATGAATAATGCCTGCAATTTTTATCCAAAACACACAATCTTCAATTTCAATAGTATAATAATTTTTAAGCGTATCAAATTTAGTATCAAATACTTGTGTGAATTTATTTTTATGATTTTCAGTTAATTTTGCAATCACTTCTTGCGAAACTTTCTTATGAAAAAACAACGAATAAAAACCATTCCAGCCAAGCTTATTCAACACTTTCGCAATGGGAAAAGTATTCAGTTTTACATGAAAACGTTGCATGTGAAGATGCGTATGCCAACCTAATTTTTTTGTGCTGTGAAATGAATTTTCATTGAGAAATGCATACACGAATGACACGTTTTGCTTTCGCATATTTTCATACGAAAGTTTTGCTAATTCGTAATGCAATCCTTTTCCTTGATGACTTTGCAATGTTGAAGAATCACATGCTTGTGCAACAATAATTTCACGGTCATTTTTCTTAAATTTTTGTAAAATTGCACCATAAAAAGCAACAGGTTGTTCGTTTTGATATGCGATAGTACTCACATAATTTAAACCAAAAGCATCGTATTTCTGTTTTAGCGCAACAACGGAACTTTTCTTTCTAAACACCTTCCAAAGCAATTCTTTAATGGCAGGAAAATCACTGTCATCAATATATTTAAGGCGATATGTTTCTTTATAATACATATTTTTTAAAAGTAAGAACCTTTTAATAAACACGCCAATTGTTGTTCCATAGAAATATACGGATTCATGACAAAACGCTGTTGACAAGCTTGATTTTTCGCATCTTCTTTCGTGTTGTAATCAACTAATAATAAGCGTTTAAAACCAATTTCTTCGCAATATTCAATAACTTCTTGATTGTAAAAACCAAACGGAAAGGCAAATTCCGTAATTGGTTGTTGGCAAATAATTTCGAGTTGTTGCTTGCTGTTTGCAATTTCTTGTTTGGCGTCTTCCAACGGAATATCAACCAAACTTGCGTGTGTTTCGCCGTGTGCGCCAATAGTAAACAACGGATGGTTTGCAATTTCCTTAATTTGTTCCGCATTCATAAGTTTCCAATAGTCTTCCACATCTTTTGGTGGCAAGGTTTTCCAATCGTCTTCAAAAACGTCATAGAGTAATTTTAAAACGTTGTATGGCAGTGCTTTGGCGACATTTTTCAAGGAAATTCCATTCCAGATAAATTCTTTCTTATCATTTTTTCGATACAAATTCCGTTCAAAAATAATTTCTTCTTTATTAGTGTGATACGACACTAAATCAAGAAAATCTGCCCATAAATACGGTGCTTTTTCATGAATTGTAGTAATATAAAAACACGCAGGAACCTTGTATTTTTCTAAAATTGGAACTGCGTATGTGTAATTATTCAAATAGCCATCATCAAAAGTGATAGCAATATTTAAAGTATCTTTTTTGAATTTTTTCTGATAAAAATCATCCAACGAAATTACATTATAATGTGTAGTAATATACTTGATGAATTCCTCAAAAAACACCGTTGACATAAAACGACTATTGTATTTTGTTTCGCCAACACGATCAATTCCGTGGAATAACAAAATGCGTTCGCCATACCTATTTTTCAATAGGAATTTACCAAAACCAAGCTTAAATAAGATGATTTTGTACAATAAACCTACACGATATTTAATGCGCATCCAAAGCATACTCAATTTGATATAATTTCCATCCTTCTGGATGTGTTTCTAGTATTTTTAATTTGTAATTTTTACTGACAAATTCCCAGTTCAACATGGGGGTTTTATCTTTCCATTGTATTTCATAACGCGTCGGGTCGAACAAAATTAAATCGTTTTTCTGGAACTTTTCATAGCGTTCCATAAACATGTTTTTATACTCAAAATCCAATCCGCGACCTTGCATTGCCAAATCTACATCAAAACTATACAAAGTTCCGCCTTCGTAGGGTTGAATCATCGTCGCGAGTTCTTTTTCTGCGATGGAACGTGTAAAAATCAATTTAAAAGTCATCGCAAAAAATACTAATTGTAACATGACGCAAACCATTCCGATTGGGATAAAAAATCGTTGTATCAATTTGACTTGCATCAATCTAGCGAAAGCAGGAAATAATAAAATTAAAATCAACGGGAATACCAAACCAAGCACGCGCGGATTTTGAAACGGAATTCCTGCCAAGAAAAAAATGTACAATGCACTGCAAATTAGCAGTATTTTTTGATGAAATGGAAAAAGGATTTTGTAATTTTTTAGTGTAATTGCACTTAAAAAACCTCCAATAAAGATAAATCCCGGATGAAAAAATAGATAAAGTGTATATATCAAATTTGGAAACGGATAGCTTTGCGTGCCATCTGCGGTGGTATAACTCGATTTAAAATAATTACTGAACGACCAAACTTTTAAAAAGTAATTGGAAGAAGCTTCAAATAATGCGCCCCATTGGAAAATAATAAACGGAATGATGGCAACGAAACTTAACATGAATGCGATACCAAATTGTTTCAATTCTTTTCTATCAAACACCAAATACAACGCATACAAAATAATTGGAAACGTGATAAAAAGTGAAGCATAACGGGTCATTAATGCGCAAGTTGCAAAAATAAATACAGGCGCAAGACTTGTTTTTTTATGATACGATTTAAAAAAGTAATAAAACGATAATACCACAAAAACCAACGCCAATGCGTCTGACATCACAATCAAGCCCATTTTTAGTAGAAACGGACAGCACACAGCGAAAATTAACACATAAAAAAACTGAAATTGTGAATTTGGATACAGTAATCGAATGGTTTTTAAGCTAAAAATACACGCAATGGCAAAACTTGCACAACTGATAATTTGGAGCGAAAAAGCACCTCCGAAAAGAAACCCAAGCAAACTTCCCAATGTTGGGTATAACACTGGCCAAAAATAATTCCCAGGATGAATTCCAGTTGTTATGTATGCTTGAATCGCATTTGTATAGCGCAAATATTCATAAGCATCTTGACCGTACAAACCATCAAAGCCGAAAATGCTCAGAATAAAAATAAAGAGAAACGGAATGCTAAAAAGGAGCAAATTCTCGTAAAAAGAAGTCTTGAATTTCTGTAATTTCAATGGTGGTTTTGTTTTGTGTATATAAATATAGTTGTTAAATTGGCGAACGTAAAAAAATAGGAATATTTTTTACGTTTTGAGCGCAATTAAGCCAATATCATGATTCATACTAAAAAAGTTATCGTTGTTCTTCCTGCGTATAACGCTTCAGAAACACTTCAAAAAACTTACGAAGAAATTCCGTTTGATGTAGTGGATGAAGTTGTTTTAGTGGACGATCATAGTACGGACGAAACACTTCGCGTCGCAAAAAAGTTGGGCATTAAACATATCTTAAAACATGATGAAAATAAAGGCTATGGAGCAAATCAGAAAAGCTGTTATAAAAAAGCTTTATCGTTAGAAGGCGATATTATTATCATGTTACATCCTGATTATCAATATACGCCAAAACTGATTCATTCCATGGCGTATTTAATAGCAAACGATGTCTATCCTGTAGTTATGGGATCGCGGATTTTAGGAAAAGGCGCATTGCGAGGCGGAATGCCAATGTATAAATACATCGCAAATCGGTTTTTAACTTTATTTCAAAATATCGTAATTGGTCAAAAATTATCCGAATATCATACAGGTTTCCGAGCTTTTTCTGCGGAAGTATTGAATTCGCTGAATTTAGAACACAATTCGGACGATTTTATTTTTGACAATCAAATGTTGTGTCAAATTTTTAACAAAGGATTTGAAATTGCCGAAATTACTTGTCCTACAACCTATTCGGAAGAAAGTTCTTCCATTGACTTTCAGCGAAGTATGACGTATGGTTTGGGCGTTTTAAAAGTGTCAATTCAATATTTTTTACATAAAAAGAAAATTCGATCGTATCAGATATTCAAATAGTCAGTATCTTTAGCAAAATAATTGTCAGTTTTGAAAAAGCATAAAATTCTTTTATACAATCCAATTGCTGTATTTTTCGATATGCCACTCGCTTTGTTGGCAATTGGTTCTGTTCTCGATCCTGAAAAATATGAAGTCATCATTGTAGATGGTCGTATCGATGAAAAACCTTTGGAAACCATTGCAAAACATATTGATGAAGCGTTGTGCTTTGGAACGACTGTTTTAACGGGACGTCCTATAAAAGATGCGTTGGCAGTCACGCAAGCAGTTAAAAAAATGCGTCAAGACTTGCCCGTAATTTGGGGCGGATGGCATACTTCATTATTTCCAAAACAAACCTTGATAGATGAGATTTGTATTGACGTTACAGCGCAAGGACAAGGCGAAGATACGTTTCAAGAATTGGTGGAAGCGTATGCAACAACAGGCGATGTTTCCGAAGTAAAAGGAATTTGTTACCGAAATGCGGAAGGTGAAATCATCAAAAATCCACCGCGTGTTATTGTGGCAATGGATACGTTTGCTGATATCAATTACGAATTGATCGATGTTGAAAAGTATTTTGAAAAGAAAGGCAGACGACAACTCGATTATATTTCTTCGACAGGTTGCTATTTTAGATGTACATTTTGTGCCGATCCTTTTGTATACAACAGAAAATGGACGGCGATTTCACCAGAAATTATGGTGAATAAGTTAGCCGAACTACACGAAAAATATCAGTTTACCGACTTAAATTTACAAGATGAAACGTATTTTACATACCGAGATCGTGTAATTGAAATTTCGGAACGCATGATTGAAAAAGGCTTGAATTTTACGTGGGCAGCTACGATGCGAGCCGATCAAGGTTCGCGAATGACGGTGGAAGATTTTAAAATTTGTGCAAAATCTGGATTACGACGCTTGCTAATTGGTGTAGAATCAGGTTCACAAGAAATGATGAATTGGCTCAAAAAAGACATCAAAATTGAGCAAGTATATATGTGTGCCGAACGTTGTAAAGATTTAGGCATTGCCGTACAATTCCCGTTTATTGTAGGTTTTCCTGAAGAAAGCGACGAAAGCATCAAAGAAACAGTCAAAGTTGCATTGGAACTCAATAGCATGCACCCAAATTTTCATACACCAATTTTTTACTTCAAACCCTATCCGGGAACGACGATTACAGATAATGTAGTGAAAAACGGGTACAAACTTCCAGAAACCGTTCATGAATGGTCTGATTTTGATTTTGTAGGTTCATCAGGACCTTGGGTAAGCGAAGAAAAATATGATTTCTTTGAGAAATTTAAGTTTTACTTAAAATTTGCCTATTCCAACCAAAAAGCAATTTACAAACCTTTGCAATTATTAGCGAGATGGCGTTGTAAGCACAAGTATTTCAATATTCCTGTGGAGAAAAAAATTGTCGATAAATTCTTTAAGAAACAACAACTTGCTTAGGAGTTATGATTGTAGAGTTACGATTTCAGATTTTTTTGCCACGAATTCACGAATATTTTTATTAGTGAAACTCTGTTTTGAAAAGTCCAAAGGACGAATTCAAAATAGCTAGTTACCTGAGTTCGATTAATATTTAGAGTATTTTTACTAGTAAAAAAGATAGATTTTCAGTAAATTAAAGTATTGAAATTCAATTTATTAATCCAAAAATCTATCTATGATAATCTACTCTAAAATTACT
>Ga0213866_10000053_pt1 | contig 94941 bp, 94 predicted proteins | sample PICome_11_FD_160079 | JGI IMG/M metagenome (GOLD analysis project Ga0213866, IMG submission 160079) | Coastal seawater microbial communities near Pivers Island, North Carolina, United States - PICO284 | ecosystem: Environmental > Aquatic > Marine > Coastal | place: USA: North Carolina... | reverse complement strand
GGGCTTCTTCTTCGACGCCACCGCGCCATTGTCATCGTTCATCGTTGATCTGTCCTTCCGGCCAACCCCTTCCACAGGGGTTCAGCCTTTCAGGCCAGACCAGATCCACCGTTCATCTGACAGTCCCGCGGTCGGCGTGGCACAGGAACAGGTTGCGGGCTGCTTGGGTGGTCCAGGGTCCGGTCGGGTTCGCGGTGGTTCCGGCGTAGAACACTTCTCGGGTGGTGACGTCGATGAAGAACAGGAGGTAGTAGCGGCGCAGCAGGGCCGTGTCGACGGTGGCGAAGTCACAGGCGACCGCAGCTTGAGACCGTAGGAACTGGGTCCAGGTCACCGTCGAACGTTGTGGAGCGGGGTCAATGCCTCGGCCTTTGAGGATCCTCCAGACGGTGGATGCTCCGACGGTGTGGCCGAGACCGTTCAGTTCGCCGTGGATGCGGCGGTAGCCCCAGGTCGGATTCTGGGTTGCCATCTCGATGATGAGACGCTGTATTTCGGCGTTGGTGGATGGCCTTCCAGGCGTTTGGGCTGGTTGGGTCCAGTGTCGGGCGATGCGTCGGCGGTGCCAGCGAAGGAGGGTGTCGGGTGTGACGAGCCATCCGTGACGGCGTGGCCGGGGGAGTGCTTGGGCGACGGCGCCGAGCAGCGACCGGTCCTCATTGGTGAGCGCGGGCCGCCCGTGTTGGCGGCCGAGCACGGCGAGTTGGTGACGCAAGACGATGATCTCGATGTCTTTGGAGCGCCCGGCCCGCACGGCGAGGCGGGCCAACGACGCGAGGAAGCGGTACAAGATGCGATACATGCCCTTCAGGATCGGCGGTATCTACCCTGGTCAACGCCAACGTCCGAGTTTCGGGCACTCACAGGGCTGGTCAGCACCCACGCGCGGGTTTCCGAGCCCCACAGGGCTCGGTGCTCGACATCAGTCCTCCTTGTCGCGATTGCGGTGTGTCAACTGTTGCCGAATTCAGCGGCGCGCGGACCATCGAGACGCGAATCGGCTGAGACCACGATCGTCCCCGCGACCTTGTCGTGCCAGGTCTGGCGGTCGCGATCCCAGAGCATCCACAGAAACCCGAGGTAGAAAATCGATGACGAGATGACCATCGCGAACAGCTCCCGGCCCACCGCGCGGCCCAATCCCGGGACGTCTCCGTTGTCCTTGCGGATCACCGTCACGCCGACGATCCGCTTGCCCCATGTCTGGCCTCGCCGCGCCAGGCCGAGGAAGTAGATCAGTGCGACGAGCGCGAGTCCAGCCAGAATCACGCTGATCCCCCCGGAGAGCAGCGCGAGCGACGGTTCGCCGTCCGGGCACTCGATGTCGGTCGTGTCGCCGCGGGTGACGCTCGTGCAGTCGCTGAACGCTGCGACGATCATCACCACGCCGATACCGACGGGAACGGCGGCGGCGAGGCCGTACAGAACCGCGTCGAGAACGATGGCGCCGAGGCGTGAACCGAAGCCGGCATGGCCGCGCTCATCCGCATCCCACGACGAGGCGCCGGGTGGCGGCGACGCGGCAGGTGGCGGTGGAGGCGGGGGATTGGACACGGAAGATCGTTTCGTTCGGTTCTTTGGAGTGGGGGAGGCGACCGCCAACCGAAGAAGGCGGTCCAGATGATCTCGCTGGCCGAGATGTGACGGGGTTTTAGCCGACCCGGGCACGTCGACGCCACCTGGCCACGTGTGGCCACCTTCCTCGACGACGTAGAAGTCGGTGGTCGCGTCGCAGTTCTCCCGGGAGTAGTGGAGGACCTCGTCGGAGACCCGGACCTCGGTCGGCTCCGAGTCGCAGCCGTTGTGGTCGGCCGACTCCTGGGCGGTGACCAGCGCGGCGTCGCGTATCGAGGCGATGAAGTTGTGGGATCGGGACGCCATTGATCTGGTCGAGCCCGGGTTCATCGACATCGGGAGCGACGGGATCGGTGCACTGTCGTTCATCGCAGTTGCCGGCAGCATCGATTGCCGCTTCGCCCGAGTCGAAGGTGCCGACACCGTCGAGTTCTCATGGGAGGGCGACGACGAGGGGAGCCCGGTGTCTGGTCGTGGGTCGGCAACTCTGCCGGCCGATGGTCGCCTTGAGGGTCGGATCTTCTTACATCTCGTTGACGACTCGTAGTTCACGGCGCGCCGGTTCGGCCAGCAGCCGACAGGGTGAGACATGGCGTATTCGATTCATGCGACGAAGAAGCTGCTCGACCGAGTCAAGCGGCCGGTCGCTGACCCGATCAGCGAGCCGTCGACGATGCTCGGCAACTGGTGCGCGAACGCATTGTTCTTGAAACCCCAGTTCGCCGTGTTGGTGAGCGAACGGACGCTGCTGCCAGTCTTCATGCCGTTGGCCCCGGCCTCTGGGTTGGCCGAGCGGTTCGCCGAACAGCTCGGCCGCGTTCTTGACGCAATTGGGGTGCCGATCGATTTCGTGGCGCAGGAGCTGCTCGCGATGGAGCACGCCTCCTTCGCGAAGACGGCCAACGGGAGCGTCGTGGGCAGCATGAACGACTTCGCGTATCTCGCCGAGTTCCAGAGGAGGCCGGCGAGGCTGAGGATCCGGCGTCGCTGTCGGCATCGTTGGCCAAAACACCATGTTCGCCGCTGTATCACCGTCACACGAGCCCGGACCGTGAGGTGCGAGCGCTTGCCGCTGACTGGGCGGCCCGATAGCGGGTCCCTCGTTCGCAGAGGGCGTTGACCAGTACCCTGTGTCAGGGTACCATGACAAGCATGAGCTTGATAGCTGCTGACTCGCTGCCAGTTGAGCCGCTCGACGCGCTGCGAGAGGTGTCTCGTTCGGAGGCGAAGCTTGACGAGCTCCGATGGAACCAGATCGCAGCAGCGCGAGACGCCGGGGCATCGTGGGCGGCGATCGGCGAGGCGCTTGGAGTCAGCCGCCAGTCAGCCTGGGAGTACTTCACACGACGAGCGAGCACAGAGCTTGCCGCAAACGTGGAGAACTCGGATCTTTCCGACGACGAGGCGATGGACCTGGCGGTCGAAGAGGTTCGCAGCGTTCGCAGTAGCCGCCGTGCCCGTTGAGGCCAATTGTGAAGGTGGTTCTCGACGCAAACGTTTTGGTCTCTGCTGCAATTCAGACCGGACCGTCGTACCGGCTCGTGGCGCGGTGGCTGGATAGCGGAGGCATTGAGGTGGTGATCTGTCCCGCGCTGCTTGCCGAGGTGGAAGATGTCTTCGACAGGCCGAGGCTCCGCAAGCGCGTGGAGCCCGAACTGGCTCAGCTGTACATGGCCACTGTTCGGCGCATCGCCGACATGGTCCTCGACCCGGCTCCGATCGAAGCCGCCACTCGAGACGCCGATGATGACTACATCGTCGCGCTGGCCCGTGAACATGGCGTCGACTGGATCGTGACCGGCGACAAGGATCTCCTCGAGTGGGAGGATCAGATGCCACGGGCGATCACGCCAGCCGCCTTCGAGGAGCTGCTTGGCGGCCCCGTCGATTGACCGGGCAGGGGTGTCGCGTTGCTAATGGTTTGCTAGTGGCCTCCAGCACCCTGGAGCGGCATCGAGCGGTAGGGAGCGGATTCGGTGGTCGCCAGATGCCGCTCAGGGGCGCTGGTTACCGCAGGACGACGCTGGATGCGCAGAGGGGGAGGTGAGTTCAAGTCCCTGTGGGGCTCGGAAATTGTGTCGTGGCTGGTCATGCGGCGTTTCTGTATTCGCCGATGAGGCCGTCGCAGCGCGTTGTTCGGATTGGCGAGATGGTAGCGATCGGTGGTGGGTCGCCCGCGCCGGTGGGTGGGCGTTGGTTGAGTGAGCGGTGAGGCCGGTGGACGTTGTAGTGGTCGATATACTCGGTGACGAGGCGTTCGAGCTGGCGCTGGTTCCAGATGATGGTCCGGTCGAGGAGCTCGCGGCGGATCGACCCGATCCAGCGTTCAGCGAACGCGTTCGCGACTGGTGTGCGGACCGGGGTCTTGAGGATCTTGAAGCCCTCGGTTCTGAAGATCTCGTCGAACGCGTCGATGAACTGGCTACCGCGATCACGAACGAGAGCCCGTGCGCCCTCAAGTCGATCGCCGTGAGCGATGAACAGGTTGCGGGCGGCCTGGGTGGTCCACTCACCGGTCGGGTTGGCGGTGACACCGGCGAAGAACACCTCGCGGGGTGGACGTTGATGAAGAACAGGATGTAGTAGCGGCGCAGGGGTGCCGTGTCGTCGGTGAAGAAGTCACACGCCACGGCGGCTTGGGAGCGCAGGAACTCGCTCCAAGAGACCGCGGCGCGTTCGGGGGCGGGGTCGATGTTGTTGTCTTTGAGGATCTTCCACACCGTCGACGCCGCGATGGTGTGGCCGAGGCCGACGAGTTCGCCCTGGATGCGTCGATGCCCCCAGGTCGGGTTGTCCTTGGCGAGTCGCACGACCAGTCTGCGGACCTCGGCACTCGTTGGCGGTCTTCCCGGGTGTCGGCGGCGTTGGGTCCAGTGGCGGGCGATTCGTCGACGGTGCCATCGCAACAGCGTCTCGGGAGTCACGATCCAGCCCTGGCGGAGTCGGCGGGGGAGTACAGCGGCAATAGCGCCGAGCAGGGTCCGGTCGTCGTCACCGATGGCTGGCCGTCCGACTTGGCGGCGAAGCACTTGGACCTGGTGGCGCAACACGATGATCTCTAGATCCTTGGACCGTTGAGACCGGACGAGGAGTCGGGCGAGGGCGGTCAGGAAGCGGTACAAGATGCGAAACACGATCTGCCAGGATGGCGCTATCGGACCTGGTCAGCACCCACGCGCGCATTTTCGAGCCCCACAGGTCACCCGGCGATGGCGATGATGGCGCCGACGGCGATCATGATGGCGCCGGCGACTTGGTAGAAGCCGTGGACCTGATCGCCTTCACCCCACAGGATGCGGGAGCGGGCAACCAACAGTCGGTACACGACGAACTCCGACCGGGTACGACCCCACACGATGAACAGCGCGCCGACCGCCGCGATGATCAATCCCCAGACGAAACCCATTGTGTTGCTCCAGATCTACGTGCTTCGGTTCCGATTATCGCAGGCCACCAGCACGCTGACACTGACCGAAGGTGCATTCGTGTGCGTCGATCGGCCAGGGCGGGCGCGGTACCTTCGGCCACTTCGATGTGAGCGGTCGGCTCTCTACGATGGAAGGCGTGATCGCCGACATCGTTCGCAGCCTCTGGAGACAACCACCGGTCTCGGGCGCGCCGCGTTGGTCGGGCTGGGATCTCGTGGCCATGGGGGTTGTGGTCATCAGTGGTGTGGTCGACATCCACGCGGCGGGGCTGGGGTGGCCGGCGCTGCGACTGGTGACGATCGTGGTGTTGGGCGGTCTGTTGCTCGTGCGCCGCGCTCGTCCGCTTGTGGTGGCGTTGACCTTCACTGGTCTGGTCGCGGCGGTTTCCGTGGCGCTGGTCGTCAACGATCACGAGCCGTTGGTCTCCGCAGTGCTGGCCCCGGTGGTCGTGTTCGCACTGGTGCGATGGGCGTCCGGTCGAGACATCGTCATCGGGCTCATCGGGTTGGCCCCGCTTGCGGTCGTCGTGTCGGTGCTGTGGCGGGACACCAAGCCCCTCGATGTGATCGTGTCTCCGGTGCCGGCCGCGTTGTTCTGGCTCAGCCCCTGTCTGCTGGGCTATGTGACGCGGGCTCAGATGGATATCCGCGACCAACGGGTTCAGGACGCTCAGCGCGATGAGCGGCAACGCATCGCCCGCGAGCTGCACGATTCGGTCGCTCATCATGTGTCGGGGATCGCGATCCAGGCCAAGGCGGCGAGGGCAGTCTCCAAGCTCGACCCCGACGGCGCCGACGAAGCAATGGCCACGGTCGAGCGGTCGGCATCGGTAGCCTTGGACGAGATGCGCCAGATGGTCGGCGCGCTCCGTCGCGACGACGGGCCCGTGCTCACACCGCTGGAGGGCATCGCCGACATCGAATACCTTGCCCAACGAGGGGCCGCCGGTCCCGATGTCGAGGTCAGCATCGTTGGCGACTATCAAACGATCGCCGTACCGGTTCAGACTGCGCTGTACCGGATCGCGCAAGAAGCAGTCACGAACGCCCGCCGCCATGCCATCAACGCATCACGCGTGAAGGTGACCGTGACCGTGACCTCGGACGCCATCAACCTTCGCGTCGCAAACGATGGCGACCGTACCCGCACACCGCCGTCCCGCAAGCATGGACACGGGTTAACAGGTATCGCCGAACGTGTCTCGTTGCTCGGCGGAAACTTCGACGCCGGACCCGATCCGAGCGGCGGTTGGACGGTCACCGCGACCATCCCACGAGCCACCGAGGGCAACCAGTGACCACCCGCGTGCTGATCGCAGACGACCAAGCCATCGTCCGTGAAGGGCTACGCGTCCTCCTCGACGCCCAGCCCGACATCGAAGTGGTCGCCACCGCCGCCGACGGCGCACAAGCAATCGAGCTCGCCCACCAGCACCGGCCCGACGTGTGCCTTCTCGATATCCGCATGCCGGTGCTCGACGGCCTCGAGGCCACCCGCCAGCTGGCCGGACACGACGTCGCCGAGCCGCTCGCGGTGGTCATCCTCACGACCTTCGACGATGACGAACTGGTCCACCAGGCCCTCGAAGCGGGCGCCCGCGGTTTCCTTCTCAAAGACACCGACACCGACCTCTTGCTCCACGCCATCAACGCCGCCGCTGCCGGAGACGCCCTCATTGCCCCCAACATCACCGGCCGGCTCCTCTCCCGCTTCGCTGACGCAGCCCGAGACAACACCGCGCGCGCAGTTTCCTTGACCGACCGAGAACGCGACATCCTCGCGGCCGTCGCCCGCGGCGACACCAACGCCGAGATCGGCCAGGCGCTGCACCTCAGCCTCTCCAGCGTCAAGGCCCATGTCGGCAACCTCATGAACAAGATCGGCGCCCGCAATCGTGTTCAGATCGCGATCTGGGCCCACCAGATCGGCCAAGCCGACGACTAATCACACCAAGTGCGGCGGCGCGGCGGCAAGGCGGTGACTACGCACAAGCACCTGCCGCTGCCAGAGTTCGCTCCCTCCGAGATAACGCCGACGACCGAACCGGGCCAAGCCACGCACGCCGTGCTCCGAGTCCGGCAACATGCGCTCTGAGCTGGCGAAACGCCTACGCCGCAACCAGCTCCACGCTCCAGGGAGCGCGTGTGCTTTGGGTTAAACTCGCCCCTCCGACACCATAGAAACGCCTGGTCAGAGCGTACGAAATAGCTCCCAGGGGTGTCGCCTGCAAACGGACTTGCTAATGCCCGGAGCTTGACACGCAGCCCCAGGCCCTGTGCTGTGGATGCGCAGCGCCGTCGGACTCGCCGATCCATACCCACGTCACGTGGATTCACGGGCTGGGCGCTGAGGCTCATCCTTCCGCGGTGGCTTTGGCCAAGCGACCCCGTTTCAGGCCAGCGACACCCACGGAACGCGCCGTGTCGTGGAGGCCGAGGGCTAGCTTCTCCTCATGGAGTACGACGGCCTCATGCGCCAGGCGCTTGCGGAAGCGGAACTGGCGATTGCCCACGGCGACGTCCCCGTTGGGGCGCTCGTCGTCGTGGAGGGTGAGGTGATTGCGTCGCGCCACAATGAGCGTCAATTGACGACGGACCCCTCGGCGCACGCTGAGGTGCTCGCGATGCGAGACGCCTGCCAACGGCTCGGCACGTGGCGGCTCGACAACGCAACCCTCGTCAGCACACTCGAGCCGTGCACCATGTGTGCGGGAGTGGCAGTGAACGCACGAATCGAGAAGGTCGTCTTCGGCGCCGCCGACCTCGAAGCAGGAGCGGTCGGTTCGGTCTACAACTTCAGCTCAGACCCGCGACTGCGGCACAACTTCGAGGTTCACCACAACGTGCTCGGCGAGGAGTGCGCGCGGTCGCTCAAGTCGTTCTTCGCAGACCTCCGAGCCGCTCGCCGCGCCGCATCCGCCGAATAGCGCACCGGTCCGAGACCACTTTCGGTCGACGGCAATTCGATGACCCTCCGGTGGTCCTGCGCCGCTGGATAGGGTCGTCGCATGAAGGGACTCGCAGGACGCAGGGTCGTGGTGACCGGTGGAGCCTCGGGCATCGGACTGGCGACCGTCCGTTTCCTGCAGGACGAGGGTGCCGGCGTCGCCATCATCGACCGGGACGCAGAGGGGGCCGAGGCGGTCGGTGTGCCATGGGTACAGGCCGACCTGGCCGACGCCGACGGGTGGCGGAGCGCGGTGGTCCAAGCGGCCGACCGGCTCGGCGGCATCGACGGTTTGGTGAACAACGCGGTGTCGGTTGTCGGGGGTCCCGCGCCGCTCGCCGAACAGAACCTCGACGACTTCTCGGCGACGCTGGCCAGGAACAGCACCAGCGTGCTGGCCGCCAGCCAGGCGGCTACGGAGTTGATGAACGGGCCCGGAGCCGTGGTCAACATCGCGTCGCTCCAGGGAACGAATGCCTCACCCGGTCTCTATCAGTACGGCGCCGCCAAGGCTGCGGTGATTCACCTCACCAAGTCCCTGGCCCTCGAGCTCGCGCCACGGCACATTCGGGTGAACGCCGTGGCTCCGGCGATGACCCTGACCCCTGCGGTCATGCGCGGGGTCAGCGCGGAGCGCCGGGCGGCGAGCATTGCGGCGATTCCACTCGGCTACGCAGGCGAACCGGAGGACATCGCCGGGACGGTCGGCTTCCTCCTCAGCGACCTGGCACGCTTCATCACGGGTCAGTTGCTCATCGCCGATGGTGGCCTCAGTCTCACCACCGCCCGCCCGCATCGCGGTGAGTTGCCCTAGAAGGCACCGCCGGCCGCGTGCTCAAGGAGCACCGGCGAAGTCGGCCCCAGCACAGCGCAGCGGTCGGGGTCCCCGATCATCCGAAGCGCCTCCCACTCGTAGTCGCCACGCTCGTCACCGACTGCTGCGGTGACTCGATAGCGCCGGAGATAGTCGATGGACTCGGGAGATGGGGGCAGGACCGCGACGACGCCACCGGTGAATCCGACGGGGATGGTGCCGGGCAGCGGCTGACGGTCGTTCCACGCGTCGCGCAGATCAGAGTCCTGCATGCCCTCGAGTGAGGACGTTCCCCAGAACAGCGTCAACTCGGTGGGCACCGTGACGACGAAGAACTCCGCATCGAACGAGCCCTCGAGCAGCTCGACGTCCACGATCTCCACGGGGGCCTGTGCTCCTTCCACGGTGAGGACCTCCGTGATCACGTCGCCGTTGCCGGGGTCGCTGCAGCTCACGATTCGAGAGCGCCCGAGGTCGACCCCGAGGGTCTGGCGGAAGCCCTCGGACAGCCCCGAGCCGCCACAGGCCGAAAGCGCCACGGCGAGAACCATCATTGCTCGGAGACGCCGCACCCCGTCGACGGTACCCGCGCCGACTCACGCGCGCGGGTGCGGCGACCAGCCCTGGTCTCCCACGAGCGGTACGAACCGCACCGGACCCAGGTCTTCCTCCACCAGGTCGTCGCCGCGGCGACGCACCCGGACGAGCCGCTGGACTCGGGTCTCCGGACCGACCGGGATGACGAGCGTGCCGCCCTCGGCGAGCTGCTCCACGAGCGCATCGGGCACTGCGGGTCCGCCGGCAGTGACGATGACGGCATCGAATGGCGCCTGCTCGGGAAGCCCCAAGGTGCCGTCGCCGTGGACAACGTGGACGTTGTCATAGCCGAGGGCGCCAAGACGAGACCGGGCCCGATCAGCGAGAGTCGCAATGCGCTCGATCGTCCACACCTCACCGGCGACGACGCCCAGCACCGCGGCGCCGTACCCCGAACCGGTGCCGACCTCCAGCACCCGACTGTCGGGTTGCAGCTCGGCGGCCGCAGCCATGGAAGCGACGATGAAGGGCTGCGAAATGGTCTGGCCCTCACCGATGGGCAATGCCGTGTCGTCGTAGGCGAACTCGGCCATGTCGTCGCCGACGAAGCAGTCTCGAGGCACGGTCCGCATGGCGGCGATCACCGCGCCGTCGTCCACGCCCCGCTCGACGATCTGACGATCGACCATCCGGTTCCGGGCAGTCTCCGCGTCTTCTCCGGGTCGGCCCATGTCCGCAACCTACGGCGGTCGCTCGCACCCCGTGAGGGCCGAACGTCCTCCCGTCCGACCCGCCGATCCGACCGCGGCCGCTTCGGCTCCTAGGACAGACCGAACCAGTCACGCACATGGGCGACCACGAGGCTCTCGTCCTTGGGTGAATGGTTGCCGGGTACCCACTGGCTGGTGACGGGACCGGAGATGTGCGGCGAGTGCTCGGCGAACTCGGCGGGTGAGCCGAACGGGTCGCGTTCACCCGAGACGAACAGGCACGGGGCGGTGATCTTCTCGAAGTGCTCGACCCGCAGGTTTTCTGGCTTGCCCGGTGGGTGGAGGGGATAGCTGAGCAAGACCAGCGAGTGGACGGCCAGGCCCTCGGCATGGGCGACCGAGGTGCTCCGCCCCCCGAAGCTTCGGCCACCGAGCGCAAGTTCCGAGGTGGGCACGCCGAGATCGGCGGCCAGCGCCTCCGCCGCCTCGACGATCTTGGCCACCGCCCGTTTCACCGATGTCGTGCCCAGGGTGAGGCGGACGACAGCGATCTCCGGCAGGGATTCGTCGAGCGCCACGAGTGTCGAATGATCTCGATCGGCGCTCGCGCCGGGGGTGAGGAGGAGGCCAGCGGGCGTGGAGGGCATCGCCGGATCGTAGCCAGTCGGCCCGATCAGGGGATCGCCAGCGGCACCGTCATGGCCGCGAGGTCCACGACGGATGCGGCGGGCGAGACCGCATCGCCCTGGGCATAGGGAAGTCCGAGCCGGCGGACGACCTCGAGCTGCGCGGCGCTGTCCACCCCGTCGGCCGCCAGGCTCAGGCCGAGGCTGCGAGCGGCGTGATCGAGAGCGCCGAGCAATGTCGCGAGCCGGTCGTCGTTCGGGGCCTCTAGCACGAGTCCGGGGTGGAGGGCCACGATGTCGATCGGCAGCGCCAGGAGATCGCGAAGCGACGACTTGCCGCTTCCGAACTCGCCCAGGATGATCCCGACGCCCACCGCACGGAGGTCGTTCATGGCCTCGATGGCGGCGAGTGGGTCACGGATCCCGACGGTCTCGGTGAGGATCAGCTGCAGGCCGCCGGGCTGGATGTCGTGGGCGACGACGATCGAGCTGATGTCGCCCACCAGATCGCCGCGGACCAGGTGGCCGGCCGCAACGCGGACGGTCACGCTCGCCGAAGCGAGCACGGGATGGTCGCGCCACTGCAGGCGCGCCCTGGCTGCCTTCTCGACGATCGAACGGGTCAGGGCATCGCCCAGACCGATCTCATGGGCCATGGCGAGGAGGCGGGCGGCTGCGACCGGCTCGCCCGCCCGCGACCACCAGCTCGGGGTGATCTCCACGCTCGCGATACGGCCCGTGGCCGTCTCGACGACCGGCTGCCCGACGATCTCGAAGGTGCCGGTGGCGATTGCGCCGCGGAGCTCGCCCTCGAGTGTCGTTCGCTGTTCGAGCTCGACGGCGAGTTGCTCGTCGAACCGCACCACCCGCTCCCGCCCTGTCCGCTTCGCTTCGTAAAGGGCGTGGTCGGCCTCCCGGAGCAGCGCCGACGTCGACCAGTCGTCCCCGTGCACCACCTTCACGCCGATCGACGCCGAGATGCTGGCCTCCTCGTCGCCGAACGCGATCGGTCGGTCGACAGCGGCGAGCAGGCGGTCGCTCACGATGTCGACGTCGGCACCGTCGTTGGCGAACACCACGAGGAACTCGTCGCCCCCGATGCGAGCCACGATGTCGCCGGGCCGCATCGCGTGTTCGATGCGGCGGGCGGTCTCGATGAGCACATGGTCGCCGGCTTGGTGACCGAGACGGTCGTTCACTTCCTTGAAGTAGTCGAGGTCGACGAACATCATGACGAAGGGGTCTCCGCCGCGGAGCCGCTCGACCTGTTCGAACGCCCCCGCCCGGTTGAGCAGACCCGTCATCGGGTCGTGGCGCGCCTCCGACTCGGCGTCAGCGGCCAGTTCCGCGATCTCGACGCGCACGTCCACGAGCTGACGAAGATGGCGGCCGGTCGCGAGGAGGTCGCTGGTCATGAGGACCAGGAAGACGACGACACCGGCTGCGACCGCGGGTTGGCCGACCACGAGGAGGGCGGTTGCGACCAGGAGGTACAACGGCGCCTGCACGCGGATCGAGAGGCCCGTCAAGATCGAGAGACCACCCATCGAGCCGGCCCCGATGCCGAAGGCCAGGGCGAGACAGAGCCAGCGGTAGACCTCGTCGGAGCCGAACGCACCGATGTCGAGCCAGGGGAGGAGGCCCCAGACCACGCCCGCGAGCACGTTCGTGTCGAGCACGACGCCGGACCAGGGGAGCTCGGTCGACGCTCGTTCGGGGTCGAGTGCGGCCACGGCCTGAAGGGCCGCGAGCACCAACACGAGGGCGAACCACGCCCACAGTGGGGTTCTGGGTACGTGGGACCACAGCAACGAGAGTCCGACGAGGCCCGCCACCACGTTGCCGATCGGGGCGACATGGGCGCTGTTCTCGAAGAAGGCGACCTGCTGTTCGGCGCTGCTCGTCCGAAGATCCTCGGCGCGCTGCGACGCGTCGATGGTCGGATCTGCAGCGGACATGTCGTTCAGCTTCGGTCGCTCTGTTCTCTGCTTGAGCCGTCGTCGCCTCTTGGCTGCCCCATCGTGGCGCGACCCTGTGGGTGCCGACGAGAGGCGCCTCGCGTCGCTAGTCTGCCCTTCGTGCTCGATCTTCTCGCTGTCGCCGCCGGATCTGCCGACGGGGGGCCGGGCTCGCTCACCCTGCTGATCGTCTATGTCGTCTTGGCCATCGGCGTCTCGTTCGCGTGTTCGATCATGGAAGCGGTGCTGCTCAGTGTCTCGCCCGCCTACATCGGGGCCCTCGAAGCGACCAAGCCCGCAGTGGCCGAACGGCTCCGCGAGCTCAAGAACGACGTCGATCGTCCCCTGGCTGCGATTCTCACGCTCAACACCGTTGCGCACACGATCGGTGCGGCCGGTGCCGGCGCAGAGGCAGCCGGCTACTTCGGCAGCGGCGCGATCGGCATCTTCTCGGCCCTGCTGACCCTCGGCATTCTCGTCATCAGCGAGATCATTCCGAAGACGCTGGGCGCGGTCTACTGGCGGGGGCTCGCCCCGATCGTGGCGCGCATGCTCAAGCCGCTCATCTACCTGCTGTACCCGCTGGTGTTGATGTCGCAGTGGTTCGCGAAGCTCCTCACCCGCGGCGAGAAGGAGAGCGACGTCAGTCGCGAAGAGTTGGCAGCCCTCGCCGACATCGGCGCCGAAGAGGGCGTGTTGGGCGACGGCGAGGCTCGGCTGTTCAAGAGCCTGCTCCGATTCGAGAGCCTCCGCGTCTCCGACGTGATGACGCCTCGCACCGTGGTCGTCGCCTACCCGGAGACCGCAACGGTGCAGCAACTGGTGGAGGCGAAGCGGCCCTTCTCCCGCTACCCGGTCTACTCGGACAATCGCGACGAGATCACCGGCTATGTCCTCCTGAGCGATGCGTTGGCCGAGGTCGCCGACGACGCCCACGACACGCCGCTCATGGCCCATCGGCGGGATATGCCCGCAGTCCCTGCGGGCCGTTCGCTGTTGGCCGTGTTCGAGGACCTGGTCGAGGAGCGAGTCCACATCGCGCTGGTGCTGGACGACTATGGCGGCACCGCCGGCATCGTCACCATGGAGGACGTGATCGAGACGCTGATCGGCCTCGAGATCACCGACGAGACCGATCGCGACGAAGACATGCAGGCGCTCGCCAGGGAGCGTTGGCAGGCCCGCGCCGCACGGCTGGGCCTCGTCGACGACGAGGAACGTGATGCCGCAATCCGTTGGGGCCTCACCGGCGAGAAGCCGCCGCAGCCCGACGGCTGATCGGATCAGTACCCCTCGATCACGCCGGTGGCGTAGGCGCGCTCGATGATCTCGAGGCCGAGCAGCGAGAAACCGAAGTACACCCCCGACCCGCCGATGACCGCCCACCCCCAGCCGTATCCGAACGCGAGTGCGACGATCCCCAGCACCCCGAACACCGGTGCGGCCAGGCCACCGATCCCGAAGCCGATCTTCACGAACGACGTCGTGACCGGCGAGCGTCGCCAGAGTCCCAGCGACCAGGCCAGGGTCGACGAGATCGACAGGGCCACGGCGAGCCAACTCATCGTGCCGATCCAGCGATTGGCGAGACCGAAGGCGGTGCTGCCGAGCAGCATCAGGGCCGCCAGGACGTTGACGTCGCCGGCCGCTGCCTCTCGGCGCTGCTCCTCGGTCAGGTCGTCGCCCACGGTCGGCAACCTACTCACCCGTCAACCGCCTCCGGCGGAGCGCACCCCCGGGAATACCGCCGTGCCAGAGACGTTGGAGTGGTCACGTACATCCACCGCCGGGTCGCATCGACGACCCTGGACCACAAGAGGAACCCGACATGAGCTTGCACCTGGGCGACACCGCTCCCGACTTCACCGCCGACACCACCGACGGGGAGATGTCGTTCCACGACTGGAAGAAGGGTTCGTGGGCGGTCTTCTTCAGTCACCCGGCCGATTTCACGCCGGTGTGCACCACCGAGCTGGGTCGCACCGCCGCCCTCGAGAGTGAGTTCGCGAAGCGCAACACCAAGGCGATGGCGCTCTCGGTCGACCCGATCGAGGACCACCACCAGTGGGCCCCCGACATCGGTGAGGTCACCGGCTCGGCGCTCAACTTCCCGATCGTGGCCGACCCGGACCGCAAGGTTGCCGAGCTCTACGACATGATCCACCCGGGTGCCGGCGACACCTCCACGGTTCGCTCCGTCTTCATCGTCGACCCCGACAACAAGCTCCGCCTGATGCTGACCTACCCGAAGTCGGTGGGCCGCAACTTCGACGAGATCGTGCGAGTGATCGACGCGTTGCAGGCCACCGATCGCGATGCCATCGCCACGCCGGCCGACTGGCGCCCAGGCGACCGTGTGATCGTGTCGCCCGGGATGTCGACCGAGGACGCGAAGGCGACCTTCCAGAACGTCGAGGAAGTCAAGCCCTACCTGCGCTACGCCGACGCCCCCTCGTCCTGAGCGCGAGGGCTGTCGGCCCGATCGACGAAGACGATCCGAATACCGTCGACCGGCCAGAAACGGTCGCCCACCTCCAGGCTGAACACGTCGACAGGCGGCCGAATCCGCTACGGAGCCGCGTCGAGCGGCCCGAAGTCCTCCCACCGCGGCTGCTGCGGTTCTGGAGCCGACGCCTCGGGATGAGGCGCGACCAGGCGCTCGTCGTCGGCCGATTGGGCGTCTGTGCCGCCCTCGCGAGGACGAAGGACTGCGGCAGCCAGCGCCGTGGTGATCGGCACGGCGGCGACGAGACCGATCGACCCGCAGAGCGTGCGGACGATCTCGACGGCGATCAACTCGGAGTTCGCCACCATCACGAGGGATTGGTCCGAGACGGCGAAGAGGAGCAGGAGCGGCATGCTCGCGCCGGCATAGGCCAGGAGGAGGGTGTTGACCGTGGACGCGATGTGGTCACGCCCGACCCGGATGCCCGATGAGACCAACTCCGCAGTCGGCAGGTCCGGGCTGCGCCGTCGCAGTTCCGCCACGGTCGAGACCTGCGTGACGGTCACGTCGTCGAGCGCGCCCAGCGCGCCGATGACGGCCCCGCCCAGGAGCAGGGCGCTGAGGTCGAGGTTCTCAGCGATGAACGGGAGAATCAGCGCTTCCTCGGTCGCCAGCCCCGTGAACTGGGCGAGTTCGAAGAAGACCCATGACAGACCCAGCGTCAGCGCGAGCGCGGCGAGCGTTCCCGCGAGCGCGACCGTGGTGGTCGGCGTGAACCCATGGGTCAGATACAGCCCGACGAAGGCGATCGCCGACGCGGCGACCACGGCGACCAGCAACGGATCGTTGCCGTCGAGGACCGATGGGGCGACGAACGAGACGAGCAACACCAGGGTGATGGCCATCGACACGAGCGCGAGGAGACCGCGGAACCGGCCGAGGCCGATCACCACCAGTGTGAAGAGGCCGGTGAGCCAGACCAGAGAGGCCCGGCGGTCGCGATCCACGAAGAAGTAGAAGTTGGTCGACTCCTCGTAGCCGAGCACGACGCGGTCGCCGGGTGACAGGTCAGGTACCGAGCGGTCGAACTCGATGTTGATCTCTGGCAGGGCCACGATGGCGCCGGCTTCGGGCCCGTCGTCGACGATCAGGGTGATGGTGCGACACGCCTGCGGGTTCTCCTCGATCGAGTAGCTGCACGGCCCTTCGCTCACCGACTCCACCGTCGCGGCCAGCCGATCCGAGACCAGGCCGATCTGGTCGGCGTTGGCGATCGCCGTGCGCCGCCCCTCGCCGGTCGGCCAGAGCGCGATCACCGCCACGATCGTCGCCACGGCGGCCACCGCAACCCCGGCCAGCACGATCCGCAGGATCGGATCGGCCGTCCACTCCCGCCAGCCACCGGTCAGACCGTGCGTGTGACCGTGCGAATGACCGTGCGAGTGACCGTGGTCGTCCGGGTCGTGCGTCTCCATGGCGGCGAGGTTAGGGCGGCGGCATCCCGTCGCTGGGGAGTGCCCGTGCCTCAGGTCTAGAGTCCGGAAATGACCCGAGTCGTCACCGAGACAGCGCTTGCGATCGAGGGACCCACCGGCATCGTGCCCGGCGTGCTCTGGCAGTCGGTGGGCCCGGGTGTGACCACCCCACTCGTGCTGGCCGGCCACGGTGGCGGATTCGGCACCAACGGACACAAGCGCGTCGACTCGATCGTCGGACTGGCCGACCACCTCGCCACCGAGCACGGCATCGCGACCCTCGCCATCGACCAGCCCGGATGTGGCGACCGCGAGGGCGCCGAAGCCGAACAGCAACGGCGTCGGTCGCTCAGCGTCGAAGAGGCGATCGCCTCACTGTGGACGCCCGAGTTGGTGCAGTCGATGACCGACGACTGGACCGTCGCGATCGCCCATGTCCGGGCCCAGCACGGCGTCGGTGACGCCGGCATCGGCTACTGGGGCCTGTCCGGAGGCACCACGTTCGGCCTGCCCTTCGTTGCGGCCACGCCCGACATCGACGCGGCGGTCCTCGGTCTCAACGGCGACGTGCCGTTGATGCGGACCCACGCGCCGTCAGTGCAGTGCCCGGTCATGTACATGATGAACCTGGACGACCGGTTCATGACCCGCGAGAGTGCGCTGGCCCTGTTCGACCTGCTGGGCAGCGACGACAAACATCTCGTCGCCTACCCCGGCGACCACGGCGAGAACCTCGATCAGGCGCTGCCCGAGTGGGGACGCTTCTTCGCCCGGCATCTGGGCTGAGCGGCGAACGTCCCTTTCCCGGGTCCACACGGCAGGCTGGGGCGTGGCTTCCACCGTCGTGTTCTTCCACGCCCACCCCGATGACGAGGCGATCTTCACCGGAGGCACCATGCGCCTCCTTGCCGATGCCGGGCACCGCGTGGTGCTTCTCGTCGCCACTGGCGGCGAGGCGGGGGAGCGCGGCGATTCCGTCGCGACCGAGTCGCTCGCCGACCGGCGCCGAGCCGAGACGGAAGCCGCGGCGGCGCTCCTCGGGGTCGACCGGATCGTGCACCTGGGTGGGGAGGACTCCGGCGTCGACGGGGCGAACCCCAACGGCTTCTGCCGCGTGAAGCCAGGCGTCGGCGCCGCTCTCGCGGAGGCGCGGCTGGACCACGCGGGCATCGAACCCGACGCGCTGGTCATCTACGACGGCGACGGGATCTACGGCCACCCCGACCACGTGGCGGTGCACGAAGTCGGGCATGCGCTAGGGGGCCGCCTGGGTGTCTCCCACGTCTACGAATCGACCGTCGACCGGGAGTACCTCCACTTCGTGGAGTCACACCTCGTGGTCGAGGCGGGATTGCCCGAGTGGCCGCTCGACCTCGGACTCGCGGCATCCAACCTGGGGCGCCCGACCGTGCTGATCGACACCGAGATCGACATCCAACCGGTGCTCGAGGTGAAACGCGCCGCGATGGCGGCCCACGGCAGCCAGATCCCGGCATCGTCTTCGGCCCTCCAGCTGCCATCGGCGCGCTTCGCCGACGTCTACGGTCTCGAGTGGTACGTCCGCCACGGACCTCCGGGGCCCCTCGAGGCGCTGCGCTGATCAGCGTCGCCGAAGGGCCGTAGTCTGGATCCATGAAGATCTTCCGGGTGGTCGTGCGCGGTCACTTCGACGGCCTGGGCGACGGCGATCGCCGGATGCTCCTCGACCACGCCGCCGACCACGACATCATGCGTTCGGCCTTCACCCGCAACGGCACCTTCACCTACGACACCCAGCTCGTGGCGTTCAACTACCGCTACGAGGTGCGCCACACGGACCCGACGCCGGATGAGCATGCGATCGGCGGCGCCGCCATCGACCGGGCCCGTGCCGATCTGACCGTCCGCGGTCTCATGGCCAAGCATCTGAGGGTGACTGTCACCGACATGGCATCGGTCTGGAGCTGACCGCGTGGGGCAGAGGTGTGGGCGGGGTCACCCGCTCGCAATCCCGCCCGAGGGCAGCGAGCCACCGGCTTCGAGCCATCGGGCGAAGACGGCTTCGGCAGCGCTGGGGTTGTAGACGTCTTCCTGGTACGACCACTGGCCGTCGCCGGCATAGTCGAGGATCGTCACGCAGCCGAACCGGAACTCCTCGTTGCCGCCCGTGGGATCGGGAAGACACTGGGCCGGGTAGAAGACGACGCGGTTGCCGTCGAACATCGACCACTCGACCGGGAAGTACATCTCCGCCGGCGCCTGGGCCATGACCGACGTGATACCGCGGCGGATCGCCTCGCGGCCCTCGAACCGCCCGAGGTGACATTCGTTCCAGACTCCGTCGACCGTGTGCAGGTCGGCCCACGCGTCCCAGTCGCCGCTGTCGCCGACCGCCACGAAGTGGTCGAACGCTTCCCTGACCTCATCCAGATCGAACTCCATGGGGCCGAGGGTAGCCCACGCGTCGCCCACGCGGCCGTGGCACCGCTGCCGTGCCAGAGTGACCCGATGGAATTCGACCTCACTCAGACCGACGCCCTCCTGTCCACCACCCGTGCGGTGCGCAAGCGCCTCGACTTCGACCGCGACGTGCCCGACGAGGTCATCCTCGAATGCCTCCAACTCGCCGTGCAGGCACCCACCGGGTCGAACCAGCAGGGCTGGCGTTGGATGGTCGTGCGCGATGCCGAGAAGAAGGCCGCCCTTGCGGATCTCTACCGCCGCGCCGGCGGCGACTATCTCGCCGCCGCGGCCGCGGCGGCCGACCTCACCACCCAGGGCGGCAGAGTCGGCGACTCCGCCGCCTATCTCGCCGAGAACCTGCAGGACGTCCCGGTGATGGTCATCCCGATGATCATCGGCCGGCTCGACGACTTCATCTCCGCCGAGAAGGGGAACGGCACCGCGATCACGAACGCGGCTGCGGGCCTCCTGGGTTCGATCATCCCGGCGATGTGGAGCTTTCAGCTCGCCCTGCGATCGCGGGGCCTCGGCAGCTGCTACACCACGCTGCACCTCGCCCACGAGCAGGAGGCCGCTGATCTGCTCGGGATCCCGGCCCACATGACCCAGGCCGGTCTGCTCCCCGTCGCCTACACCAAGGGCACCGACTTCCGCCCGGCGAGCCGTCCGCCCGTCGAGAAGATCACCTACCTCGACACCTACAAGCAGCCGATTCGCTGACGGGTCACGCCATGTCGGTCGGGCCGAGTGGGGCACCGAGCTCGACACGGCCGGCCAGTTCCGCGGCCCGGTCCCAGTCGAAGATCACATGCCCCTTCAGGGTCTCGACGTCACGCTGGATGCGCTGCAGCGGTTGGTCCGAGAAGTAGGGCCGCGCCCCGGCGCCCTCGGCGATGTCGTTGACCACCCTGCGGGAATCGCGCACCGTCGCGGCGGCGATCAGACGCGAGTGGGCCCGCAGCCGCTCGTCCACACGGTCCTCCGCGGCCGCGGTCTCGAGCGCGACGGTCGCAGCCCGCCAACGGGACTCGATGGCCGCGAGGTCGGCTACGGCAGTGGCCAGGCGGATCTGGGCTGCGGGTTGCTCACCGGCCCGATCACCGAGCGTGTAGGCCAGCGTGCGCTCGGCCAGCTGGGCGCGATACAGGTCGACGGCGCGGGCTGCCGCGCCCAACGCGGGCGTGGCGGCCATCATCGCAAGCACGGCGATGGTCGGCATGCGCTCCAGACCGTCGCCCGCGATCGGCACCTGTCCTCGCAGCATCGTGTCGGACGAGAGCGTGAGCGCCTCCGGGACGAAGACCCCGTCGCACCGAACCGTGTGGCTCCCGGTCGCGGCCATGCCGGCCGTGTGCCAGACGTCGTCGACCTCGACGTCGGCACGGCGGAGCAGCGCGAACCGCGCCTCGAACTCCGGCCCGTCGACCAGGCCGTGCACCAGCACCATCTCGGCATGGGCGACGCCGGTCGCCCATGGCCATTCACCGCTGACGAGGAACCCTCCGTCGGTGGGCACGAGCGTGCCCGACGGCGAGAGGGGAGCCGGAGCGAGGACGTAGGGCCGCCCGGGCGACAGGACGTCTGCGGCTCCGGGCAGCTTGGCGACCAACCAGCTGTGCATGACCAGGAAGCTGATCGTCCATCCCGACGCCGGGCAGCCGTACGAGAGTCGGCGGGTGATCTCCAGGAGATCTCCGAGGCTGCCACCGGCACCGCCGAGCGACGTGGGGACCACGAGCGGCCACAGGGGTTCGCACTCGGCGAGGGTCTCGTCGTGCAGCTGACGCCGCTGCTCGGCCTCGGTCGCCCGTTCGTCGAGCCGCACGGCCAACATGTCGGCCAGGTCGAGGAGCTCCGCTCCGCCGGCCGCGCTCACTGCAGGTCCTCGACGACGCGCATCGCATCAGCTGAGGCCCCCTCGGGCGCGGCGACCTCCGTGATCGGGTCGTCGACGTCGTCGTACTCGAGCCGGAGGGCCCGGCTCATCGTGGCGTGCATGTCGTAGGTGCAGGTGATGTAGGTGAGCTCGAGGATCTCCTCGTCGGACAGGTGCTCGCGAAGTGCATCGAAGACCGCGTCGGGCACGCGCCCGCCCTCGAGCACGAGCCCGTCGGTGTAGGCGAGCACCGCGCGTTGCACGGGAGAGAAGCAGCTCGCCACCGCCCAGCCGGGGATCGCCTCGATCTGCTCCTCGCGGAGTCCCACCTCGCGGCAGGCCTTGACGTGTTGGGAGAACACGAAGCGGCTCCCCCTCGCATAGCCAGCGCGGGTCTGGCCCAGCTCCCGGAGCTGGGGATCGAGCCGTCGTGCGGGGTCTCGGTACAAGGCGAAGCCACCCACGATGTGATCGAAGAGGTCCGGCACGAGGGCGGTGACCGTCCACCAGTCACCCGGGGTACCGGTCTCCGTGCCGGGTTCGGCGACCGGGTCCCGTTCGCCGAACAACATCGAATAGAGCGCCTGGGCGAGTTCGTGGGCGTCGTCGCGGCCGACCTGGCCGAGCCGCGGCATCAGGCTGACTCCGGGACGTGGAACTGGATCGATGGTTCGTCCGTGCTCATCGGCGGGTCCTGGTGTTCGAGGAGTACGAGCGCCTCGTCGGCGTCGGCGGCGGTGAACGCCGTGGTCAGCGTCGCGAACTCCACCGCGATCCCGTCAGGGTCCTCGGTGTAGATCGAGACGATCCACCCGTGGTCGATCTCCAGCACGGTCAGGCCGAGGTCGAGCCACCGTTGGCGCTTGGCGGCCAGATCGTCGAGGTCGTCGGCGGTGAACGCCAGATGGTTGGTGAGCACGTCGAGGCCGAGATCGCGACAGATGTCGGTGGAGAAGCCGTCGGCGCTCGGATCGTTCGAGAGGTCCCAGAACGCCATGAGCTGATCGTCATCCGGTCCGGTCGAGTAGAAGACGTGACGAGCGAAACCGCCTTCCTTCGGCACGATCTCGGTCTTCACCAACTCGAACCCCATCGCCTCGGTGTAGAAGCGATGTGTCGCGCGGATGTCGCGCACCGCGAGCGCAATGTGGCTGACACCCATGGTCAGGCCTCCTCCTGTTCGTATCGATGCAGCGCCCTGTCGTAGTCGGACCAGCCCACCAGATCGCGCAGGTCGTCGAATGCGACCCGCTGGGGGCCGGAGCTGCCGTCAAGGAGGGCACGGGCTGCATCGTTGGTCGCCGCCGTGCCGTGCAGCAGTAGTGACACCGGGTAGAGCGCGACGGAGTAGCCCAGATCGGAGAGTTCGGCCGGGGTGACCCACGGTGTCCGACCGTCCTCGACCAGGTTCGCGACCTTGTGGCCCGGCGTAACCTCGCAGTACCGGGCCATCTGTTCGACGGTTCGGGGCGCCTCGAGGAACGTCAGGTCGGCCCCGGCAGCGGCGAAGGCCTCGACCCGGTGGAGGGCTTCGTCGAAACCCACCGCCGCGGCGGCGTCCGTGCGCGCCATCACCAGCAGGTCGAGGCCGTGCTCGTCCCGGGCGTCGACGGCCGCGAGGACCCGGGCAACGGCCTCCGCGCGATCGACCACCCGCTTCCCTTCGGTGTGACCGCACTGCTTTGGCCACTCCTGATCCTCGATCATGATGCAGGCCGCGCCGGCGCGGGCGAAGCCGAGCACCGAGCGTTGGGCGTTGAGCGGGTTCCCGTAGCCGGTGTCGGCATCGGCGATCACGGGGAGGTTGGTGGCGCCGGTGATCGTCGCCACCTGACCGACCATCTCCCCATAGCTCATCAGACCGACATCGGGCAGCCCGAGTCGGGTTGCGGCGACGGAGAATCCGCCGGCGAACATCAGCTCATGACCGGCAGCCTCGAGCACTCGGGCCGACAATGCGTCGTAACAGCCGGGCGCAATCGCGACGCCCGGGCGCTCGAGCATTCGCCGGAGGGCGGGTGCGCCGCCGCCGGATCGAGGGAAGAGGTCTGGCATCAGACCCCAGCTTGGCCCACCGTCGGCCGCGCTGGGTAACCGTGCAGCGCTCCCCGCGGCCCGGGCATGTAGTAGTTCTGACTGTCCTCCGCCGAACAAGGGAGCACGAATATGCGCATCGAAGTCGACCAGGGCGTGATGACGCTCACCAACGACGATCCGCCGATCAACCGAATGAGCCTCGGCTACATCGACGAGATCGAGCGCGTGCTCGGCGAGGTCAAGGGCGACGACCAGGTGCGGGCATTGGTGTTCACCGCCGACGGCGACGACAACTTCAGCGTCGGCATGGACCTGAAGCAGCTGATGTCGGACGAGGGACGGGCCCGGGGGTTCGAGGCCGTGCTCGACCAGCGGCGCCGGGTGCTCCGAGCGATCGAGGAACTCGGCAAGCCGTCGGTCGTCACGCTGTTCGGCTACTGCCTCGGTGGCGGCCTCGAGCTTCCGCTGGCCTGCACCTTCCGTCTCGCTGCCTCGGCAGGCGCCAAGATCGGGCTTCCCGAGACCGATCTCGGCACGGTGCCGGCCTGGGGAGGAAGCGTGCGCCTCACCCGTTGTGTCGGGGCCCCACGCGCCCTCGACATGATGCTCAGGGGACGCCTGATCGACGGCGACGAGGCATTGCGCATCGGTCTCGTCACGGAGGTGCACCCGATCGAGGAACTGAAAGCTCGGGCCCAGGAGTTGGCGCGCGAACTCGCCCGTGGCCCGCGCCTCGCCATGGCGGGCATCATGGACACGGTGCTGGCCACTGTCGACGGGACGCTCGCCGAGGGACTCGACGCCGAGCGAGATGCCGTGCGGCGGTGCCAGGGGACCGCCGACCAGATCGAGGGCGGCATGGCGTTCCTGCAGAAGCGCGACCCCGTCTTCGAGTAGGAGCGTTTCGGCACCGACCGGTTGGCGTCCATTCGCCCCGAAGGACCAAGCTCACGACATGACCGACACCCCGAACGGCGCCCAGGCCCTCATCCGCACGCTGGTCGACTCCGGCGTCGACGTCTGTTTCACCAACCCGGGCACCTCCGAGATGCACTTCGTCGCAGCACTCGACACGGTGCCGGAGATGCGCGGCATCCTCGGCGTGTTCGAGGGCGTCGTGACCGGCGCAGCCGACGGCTACGCCCGTATGGCCGGGAAACCGGCGGCCACCCTGCTGCACCTCGGCCCGGGCCTCGGCAACGGCCTCGCCAATCTCCACAACGCCCGGCGCGGGCGCACCCCGCTCGTGAACATCGTCGGTGACCACGCCACGTACCACAAGCAGTACGACGCGCCCCTCGAGAGCGACATCGACTCCATCGCAGCCGGGGCGCCCGGTTGGTTCCGGCGGTCGACGTCCGCCGACGAAGTCGCCGCCGACGCCGCCGATGCGGTCGCCGCAGCCCTGGCGCCTCCCGGCTGTGTCGCGACCCTCGTGCTCCCGGCCGACACCTGCTGGCTCCCCGCAGCGGAAGGGCCTGCGGCTCCGGTCGCGCCCACCGCGCCCGAGGGGGTCGCCCGCGAGGACATCGACCGGGCGGCAGAGCTCCTGCGGTCGGAGGCCAAGTGCGGGTTGTTCGTGGGCGGTCGGGCCCTGACCGCCGACGGCACGCGAGCTGCAGCACGCATCGCGGCGGCGAGCGGAGCCACGCTGATCTCGGAGACCTTCCCGGCGCGCCAACGTCGAGGCGCCGGTATCCCGGGCATCGACCGCCTGATCTATCTCGCCGAGTTCGCCCAGATGCAGCTGGCCGGGATCGAGCACCTGATCCTCGTCGATGCCGTGGAGCCCGTGTCGTTCTTCGCCTACCCCGACAAGCCGTCGACGATCGCGCCCGACGGCTGCGAGATCATCACCCTGGTCGACGGTCGGCACGACGCTCTGGCCGCGCTCGACGCGCTGGTCGATGCACTCGAGGCACCCGACGTCGCCGGCCCCACACCCGGCCGGCCCGACCGGCCGAGCGGTCCGCTCGACGTCAATTCCTTCGCCGATGCGATCGCGGCGACGCTGCCCGACGACGTGATCGTGGTCGACGAGTCGAACACCTCCGGCCTGGGCCTGCAGGCCGCCACGGCCGGCTGCCCGCCGCACGACTGGCTGTGCCTGACCGGGGGCTCGATCGGCATCGGCCTCCCCCTGGCCACCGGAGCCGCGGTCGGCGCGCCGAGCCGCAAAGTCCTCGCGGTCGAGTCCGACGGATCCGCGATGTACACCTTCCAAGCCCTGTGGACGATGGCGCACGAAGCCCTCGACGTCGCGGTGGTGATCGCCAACAACGGTCGCTACTCGGTGCTCGACATGGAGCTCGACCGGGTCGGTGCCGAGGCCGGAGGTCCGAAGGCCCGGGCCATGTTCGACCTCACCGGACCCGACATCGACTTCGTCTCACTCGCCCAGGGACTCGGCGTGCCGGGAGAGCGGGTCGAGTCCGCCGACGCGCTGGCCGACGCGCTCGATCGAGCGTACGCAACCGAGGGCCCATATCTGATCGACGCCGTCCTCCCGCCGATGGCGTTCTGAGCTCGACGTGGAACTCCGCCACCCCGCACCGTTCACGCCCAAGTGGCGGGGCCGATGGATCTGGTTCGAGCGACCAGCCATCGTGACCGAGACGGCCACCCGCCCGGTACTGAGAGACCCGAGCAGTCAGGTCGGGCTCTTCCGGCGAGCCCTGACGCTCGATGAGGTGCCGGAGAGCGCACCGACGCGGGTGTGGGTCGACGGGCGGTACCGGCTCACGGTGAACGGCACCGAGCTCGCGCGCGGGCCGGTGCGCAGCGACCCGCGGCGCGCCCACTACGACGTCGTCGACCTGGCGCCCCATCTTCGCCCCGGCCCGAACGTCATCGCTCTCACCGTGCGCCACTTCGGCACGGCCACGTCGTGGTGGATGCCGGCGCCGCCCACCTACACACTCGGTGCCGGCTGCGTCGCCTTCGAGGCGCGGATCGGCGACGATTGGGTGCTCAGCGATGCGGGCTGGAACTGCCTACCGGGTGACGCCTGGCAGAACGTGCCGGTGCCGGGCGATGTCGCCTCGTTGCCGCTCGAGTCGTTCGATGCCCGCCGGCATCCCCACGGATGGGAGCGCCCGACGTTCGACGACGCCGGATGGGGGAGCGCCATCGAGATCACGCCGATGCACACCGGCGCGAACAGCGAGCCGCGACCCTCCAGCGACCCGTTCGGGATGCTCCGTCCCCCCGTTCGCGTGGCCATGCCCGACGGCGACCGGCACCCGGCTGCACTGACCGCCACCAGCCGCCGAGCCGGCGGTCCGGCAGTCGACGACCCGGTCGAGCAGGTGCTGGCCGACGAACGCTCAGCCGCCACCGGCGAGGTACTCCACCACCGCTACGACCTGGGCCGAATCGCGGCCGGCAACCTCGAGCTGACGATCGGCGACGCCGCCCCCGGCACCATCATCGACTTCGCCGCGTCGGAGCATCTCGACGACGATGGACACCTGGCGCCGCTCGGCCAGCACGCAGGCCTCCGCTACATCTGCTGCGGCGGAGCCGAGGAGCGCTTCGAAGGCCTCGACATCGTGGGAACCCGGTTTCTCAACGCGTCGATCCGGGTGCCACAGGCTGGGCCGGCGCCCGCACTCGACGTCATCGTGCACGATCGGCATCGGCCACGCCCCGACGGGGCGCACTTCGAGTGCTCCGACCCCGAGCTGCAGACGATCTTCGAGATCGGCCTCCGAACCGTCGACCTCTGCGCCCTGGATGCCTACGTCGACTGCCCCACCCGTGAGCAGCGGGCCTGGACCGGCGACTCCGTGGTCCACCAGTCGGTGGATCTGGTCACGAACCCCGACTGGTCGATGGCGCTGTGGCATCCCGAGCTCGCCGCCGCGCCCCGGGCCGATGGCATGTTGGCGATGGCGCCGGCGTCGGACTTCGCCCACGACGACCGCTTCTTCGTGCCCGACTGGTCGCTGCACTGGGTGCGATCGGTTCACAACCTCTACCGCTACACCGGTGACCGAGCGCTGATCGCAGAGCTGCTCCCGGTCGCCGAGCGAACGCTGCGGTGGTTCGAGTCGTACCTGGCAGCCGACGGCCTCCTCGAATGGGTCGACGGTTGGCTGCTCCTCGACTGGGCGAGCGTGTACTCCCACGGGAAGTCCTCGATCCTCAATGCGCTGTGGGCCCGAGGCCTCGACGATTTCGCCGAGATGGCCGAGTGGCTGGGAAACAACGGCAGTGCCGACTGGGCGCGGGCACGGCGGGCATCCGTCGGGGCGGCGTTCGATCTGTTCTGGGACCAACAGCGGGGGCTCTACGTCGACCATGTGCTCGACGGCGTCCCTCAGGCCCCCGCGTCACAGCCCGCCAACGCCGCCGCCCTCGCAGCCGGACTCGTGCCAGAGCATCGGATCGCCGGCATCGTCGCGGCGATCACCGACCGCACACGTCTGCGCCAGCACGCCTGGTACATGGACACCGTCACCGTCGAGGGGCAGTCGTCGGGCGCCCTCTACATGGCGATCGGCTACCCGGAACCCGACTGGGACACCGACACTGAGATCGTCGAGTCCGAACCCTTCTTCCGATATGTCGTCCACGATGCCCTCGCCCGGGTCGGCCGGGCCGACCTGATCGCTGACCTGTGTCGCGACTGGCAGCGCTTCGTCGATCGCGGCGAGACCACCTGGCCCGAGAACTGGGCCGGCGGGACGCGCTGTCACGGGTGGTCGTCAACGCCGACGCGCGACCTCATCGTCCACTGCCTCGGCATCTCCCCGGCCGAACCGGGCTTCGCCGCAGTCAGAGTCGCTCCCGCGCTCGGGAGCCTCGAGTGGGCCCGGGCCACGGTTCCCACGCCCCATGGGTTCGTCACCGTCGAGGCCCACGCCGACGGGCGGGTCGAGATCGACAGTCCCGTCCCCGTCGTGCGCGACTAACGAGCGAAGATCTGCTCGTCGTCGGCGAAGGCCTTGAACTCCAGGGCGTTGCCGGACGGGTCGAGGAAGAACATCGTCGACTGCTCGCCGACCTCGCCCGCGAAACGGACGTGGGGCTCGATCACGAACTCCACGTCGAGGCCGCGAAGGCGTTCGGCCAGCGCGTTCCACGCACCGACGGACAGCAGCGCGCCGAAGTGGGGGACCGGCACGTCATCGCCGTCGACCGGGTTCGTCGCCCGTCCGGCCGGGGCCGCGTCGACCTGGTGGATCACGAGCTGGTGGCCATACATGTCGAAGTCGACCCAGCGCGCGGCGGATCGGCCCTCGGCGAACCCGAGCACGTCGCCGTAGAACGCACGCGCCGCGCCGAGGTCGGTCACCGGGATGGCCAGGTGGAAGCGGGAATCGGGCATGCCGGCCCCACTGTGCCACGACCCACCGACCGACGGGGGTGTGACGTGGGTCGCCTCGGTTTGAGCCCAGGCGCTGCAGGTGTGACGCTCTGGGGGTGAACGACACCACGAATCTCGACCGTGAGGCGATCCACGCCCGCTATCGGGCCGAGCGGGACAAGCGGCTCCGGCCCGACGGCAACGAGCAATACGTCGAGGTCACGGGCGAGTTCGCCCGGTTCGTGGAGGACCCGTATGTCGAGCCGGCCGAACGAGAGCCGCTCCACGACGAGGTCGAGTTCGCGTTCGTGGGCGGCGGCTTCGCCGGACTCGTGACCGGTGCAGCGTTGGCCCGTGCCGGCTTCGACGATGTGCGCGTCATCGAGAAGGGCGGCGACTTCGGGGGCACCTGGTACTGGAACCGCTATCCGGGCGCCCAGTGCGACACCGCGGCGTTCGTCTACCTCCCGCTGCTGGAGGAGACGGGCCACATGCCGTCGGAGAAGTACACCCACGCGCCGGAGATCCTGGAGCACTGCCGACGAATCGGCCGCCACTTCGGTCTCTACGACAACGCCGTCTTCTCGACCGAGGTGACCGACATCGAATGGGACACCGACACCGCCCGGTGGATCATCCGAACGGACCGGGGCGACGAGATGCGGGCCCGCTACGTGGCCATGGGGATCGGTCCCCTGCACCGACCGAAGCTGCCGGGCATCCCGGGGATCGACACGTTCGAAGGCCACACGTTCCACACCACGCGGTGGGACTACGCCTACACGGGCGGCGATCCCTCCGGCGCCCCCATGACCAACCTGGGTGACAAGCGGGTCGCGATCATCGGCACCGGGGCGACTGCGGTCCAGTGCATACCCCATCTGGCCCGCGACAGCCGGGAGCTCTACGTGTTCCAGCGGACGCCGTCGTCGATCGACGTCCGCAACAACCACCCGATCGACCCGGACTGGTTCTCGACGCTCGAGCCAGGCTGGCAGAAGGAGTGGCTGATCAACTTCACCACCCTGCAGACCGGAGGATTCGCCGACGAGGACCTGGTGAAGGACGGGTGGACCGACATCTCCCAGCGCATCCGCGACCGGGTGCTCGCCGACGCCGGCGACTTCAGCCCCGCGGCGATGGAGAAGGCCTACCACGACTCCGACGACGAGAAGATGGAGGAGATCCGGGCGCGGGTCGAGCAGATCGTCGCCGACCCGGCTACAGCAGAGGCGCTCAAGCCCTGGTACCGCCAACTCTGCAAGCGGCCCTGCTTCCACGACGAGTACCTCGACGCCTACAACCGACCCAACACGCACCTGATCGACACCGACGGCAAGGGCGTCGAGGCGATCACCCCACGCGGTGTCGTGGTCGCCGGCGTGGAGTACGAGGTCGACTGCATCGTCTTCGCCAGCGGATTCGAGGTGGGGACCGAGTGGACTCGCCGGTCCGGCTTCGACGTGACCGGCCGTGACGGCCTAACCCTCTCCGAGCACTGGAGCGACGGCATGCGAAGCCTCCACGGGCTCCAGATGCACGGCTTCCCCAACGCCTTCGTGGTGAGCCCCGCCCAGGGCGCGAATCTGATCTCCAACATCCCTCACAACCTCATCGAGGCGGGCGAGACGATCGCCGCGATCCTCACCCATGCCGAGGATGCCCGCGCCCGCGAAGTCGAGGCCTCGGCCGAGGCGGAGCAGGCCTGGGTCGACCTGCTCCTCGCCGGCATGCGCCGCTTCGGCGGTGCCGCCGACTGCACCCCGGGTTACTACAACAACGAGGGTCAACCCGAGGGCAGAGCGGCCCTCGACGGGCTCGGGTATCCCGGTGGCCCCGTTGCCTACTTCGACTACATCGCCGAGTGGCGCTCCGACGGAGCGTTCGAGGGAGTGGAATTCCGATGAGCGTGCCCGAACACTTCGACGTCCTGATCGTCGGCGCCGGTATCTCGGGCGTCGGCGGCGCCTACCACCTCCAGGAGCAGCGCCCGGGCTCGTCGTTCGTCGTGCTCGAGAGCAAGGAGACCTTCGGCGGCACCTGGGAGACCCACAAGTATCCGGGCATCAGGTCCGACAGCGACCTCTACACCTTCGGCTACCGGTTCAAGCCCTGGACGGGCACGCCGATCGCCACCGCCGATGAGATCATCCGCTACATGGGCGAGGTCATCGACGAAAACGATCTCGACCGCCACATCCGCTACGGCCACCTGATCACCTCGGCCCGGTGGAACAGCGACGAGCGGCGGTGGACCATCACGGCGACCGGCCCCGACGGCGACTCGGTCGTGTTCACCGCCGGGTTCCTGTGGATGTGTCAGGGCTACTACCGCCACTCCCACGGCTACACCCCCGAGTGGCCGGGTATGCAACGCTTCGCCGGGCAGATCGTGCACCCGCAGACCTGGCCCGACGATCTCGACTACGCCGGGAAGCGGGTCGTCTGCATCGGCTCGGGCGCCACCGCAGCCACGCTCGTGCCGGCGATGGCCGACGAGGTCGAGCACATCACGATGCTCCAGCGGTCGCCGACCTTCTTCATCACCGGGCGCAACGCCAACGAACTGGCCGACACCCTCCGCGAGCTCGACATCCCGGAGGAGTGGACCCACGAGATCGTGCGGCGCAAGATCCTGAAGGACCAGGGCGAGTTGACCAGCCTCGCGCTCGATCACCCCGACATGGTGCGCGGCGAGCTGTTGAAGGCGATCAGCGACATCCTCGGCGACGACTACGACGTCGACACCCACTTCAACCCGAGCTACCGGCCCTGGCAGCAACGCATCGCGTTCGTGCCCGACGCCGACCTCTTCCAGGGCATCAAGTCGGGCCAGGCATCGGTGGTCACCGACGAGATCGAGTCGTTCACCGAGACCGGGATCGCCCTCACCTCCGGTGAGCACCTCGAGGCCGACATCATCATCACGGCCACCGGCTTCGACCTCAACGTCCTGGGCGACATCGACTTCGCCATCGACGGCGAGCCGCTCGACTTCTCCTCGACCGTCACCTACCTGGGGGCGATGTTCACCGGCGTCCCCAACCTGGCCTGGGTATTCGGCTACTTCCGCGCCAGCTGGACCCTGCGAGCGGACCTGTTGGCCGACTTCGTGTGCCGCCTGCTCGACGAGATGGACGAGCGCGGCGCCACCCGAGTCGTGCCCGAGCTCGGAGCCGACGAGGCCGACATGGAGCTGCGCCCGTGGGTCGAAGCCGACAACTTCAACCCCGGCTACCTCACCCGCAACATGCACCTCATGCCCAAACAAGGCGACCACCAACCGTGGATCCACACCCAGGACTACTGGGTCGACAAGGACCTGCTGCCGGCCGTCGACCTCGGTGACGGTGCCCTCCGCTTCGACTGACGCTTCCACCACCCCCGACGGAGCGGTACCGTGACGGCATGACCGATCTCCAGAGCCGTGCCGATCTCGGTGGTTTCGAACCCGAGTACAACGACGTGAGCTTCCCGTTTCCCGAGCCCCGGGAGACCATCGAGGAGGAGCGGCTCTATCGCAAGCAGCGCCTCGCCGGCGGCTTGCGCATCCTCGGCCGGCTCCGTCTCGCCGAAGGTGTCGCCGGCCATGTGACGGTCCGCGACCCGGAACACCTCGACCACTTCTGGGTCAACCCGTTCGGGAAGAACTTCAAGTACATGACGGTGAGCGACCTCATCTGCGTCAACCACAAGGGCGAAGTGGTCATCGGCGACCGGCCCGTGAACACCGCCGCCTTCGCCATTCACTCCGGCCTCCACGCGGCTCGCGAAGACGTGATCGCCGCGGCCCACTGTCACTCGATGTACGGCCGCACCTTCTCGGCGATGGGCAAGCCGCTCCGCATGCTCACCCAGGACCACACGATGTTCTACAACGACGTGGCGATGCATGCCGACGGCGGGGGAGCAGTGGTGCTCGACCCGGCCGACGGGGCCCGGATGGCCGAGTCGCTGGGCGACAAGAAGGCCCTCATCCATCAGAACCACGGGCTCATCACGGTCGGCGGCTCCGTCGACGCTGCGATCTGGTGGTTCGTGGCGCTCGAGCGCTGCTGCCAGACGCAGCTGGTGGCCGAGGCCGCCGGCGAGCCGATCGACATTGCCGACGAGCTCGCCCAGGCGGGCTACGAGCAGCAGGGGAGCGACCTCGGCGGCTGGTTCCAGTTCCAGCCCTGGTGGGAGGAACTCCTCCGGGAAGAACCCGACTTCCTCGACTGACGTGACCCTCGACGTCTCGGCCGTCGACGGCGTCGGTTGGCTCGTCTTCGACCGGCCCGAAGCCGGCAACGCCATCAACGCGCAGATGTTTCGCGACCTGGAGCGGGCGTGGCGGGATCTCGAAGCCGACCCCGCCGTGCGGGTGATCGTCAACACCGGCAACGGCCGGGCCTTCCAGACCGGCCTCGACGTGATCCAGCTCGCCCGCGACAAGGCAGCCCTGCGCGAGAGTTCGCGGCAGACCCGTGACTTCGAGCTGAGGATGACCGGCTGGCACTGCGGGGTCACGAAGCCCGTGATCGCTGCGGTCAACGGCACCTGCGCGGGCGGGGGGCTGCACTTCGTGGCCGACGCCGACATCGTCATCGCGGCCGAGGGCGCAACCTTCCTCGACCCGCACGTGAGCGTCGGCCAGGTCTCCGCCTTCGAGACGATCGGGTTGCTCAAGAAGGCCCCGATGGAGTCCGTGACGCGGATGGCGCTCATGGGCCGGCACGAGCGGATCGACGCGCCGCGGGCCCACGAGTTGGGCATCGTGAGCGAGGTGGTCGCCGCCGACGAACTCCGGCCTCGTGCGCAAGCGCTCGGCGAATCGATCAGCCGCCACGAGGCGGACGCGCTCGGGGCGATGAAGGCGGCCCTCTGGGCGGTGTTGGAGCGCCCCTAGTCCCTCAGGTCGGGATGTCCTTCCAGGCGACATCCTTGTCGACCCGCGGCTCGCCGGGAAGCCCGAGCACGCGCTCGCCCAGGATGTTGCGCATGATGTCGGAGGTGCCGCCCTCGATCGTGTTGGCCTGACTGCGCAGGAACGACTTGGAGAGGGACTGGGCCCCGCGGCTCAGGCCTTCCTCGCGGGTGAGCGAGTAGCCGGGCTCGTGCATCATCCCGTCGGCGCCGAGCAGGTCCATGCACGCGATCCAGATCCGCTGGTTCAACTCGGCGCTCGCGAGCTTGCCGACCGAGCCCTCGGGACCGGGATTGCCCACTGTTGCGTTGCTGCGGGCCCGCAGCGTCGTCAGGCGACCGACCTCGGCCTCGATCCAGAGTTGACTCACACGATCGCGCATGATCGCCCGCTCGGCGACCGGGAGTTCCGGGCCCCGCTTGTTCCACAGATCGACCAACGTGCCGATGTTGCCCGACCCGCGCGGCGCCGTGCTGCCCCCGAGCGCCACGCGCTCGTTCATCAGGGTGGTGGTCGCCACTCGCCAGCCGTCGCCCACGTCGCCGAGCAGATCGGAGTGGGGGATGCGCACATCGGTGAAGAAGACCTCGTTGAACTCGGCCTCGCCGGTGATCTGGTAGAGCGGCCGGATCTCGACCCCGGGCGCCTGCATGTCGAGGATGAAGTAGGAGAGGCCCTTGTGCTTGGGCTGGTCGGGGTCGGTGCGCACGAGGAGCATGCCGTAGCGCGAGATGTGGGCCACGCTCGTCCACACCTTCTGCCCGTTGACGACCCACTCGTCGCCGTCACGGACGGCCCGGCTCGACAGGCCGGCCACATCGGAGCCATGGCTCGGCTCAGAGAACATCTGACACCACCAGTCCTCGCCGGTGAAGATCCGCTTCAGGTACTTGTCGTGGTGTTCGTCCGACCCGTAGGTCAGCACCGTCGGCAGGCCCATGCCGATACCGATCGTGTTGGTGGCCAGCGGGTGGAAGAAGCGTCCGGCGGCCCGGATCGTCTCCTCGACCGCTCCCTGCAGCTTCGGCGACACGCCGAGGCCGCCCTTGCCCTCGGGGAACTGCACCATCGCCAGGCCGGCGTCCCACAGGGCGCTGCGGAACGCCACCTCCTCGGCATCGACCCCGACCTCGTCGATGACGGCCTGTGTGCGGACCCTGATGTCGTCTTCTGTGAGCGTCATGGCCGCGGACGCTACCGGCTACTCCCTGGGGTCGTCGATCTCGACACGGGTCAGGGAGGGGAGTGAGGGCTGCATCATGTCGAGCGCGACGGTCTCCAGGAAGGCGCGGGGCATGACGCACTCGGCGCACTCGGCGGTGTCGACGACCAGCCGCAGGGCGACGCTGTCGTCGCTGGTCGCGCTGACCAGGATGTCGCCGCCGTCGGCCGCGACGAGCTCGCGCACCGCCGCGAGCGCGGACTCGGCTTCAGCCATGGTGATCATCTGGCGTTCGCTCCTTCGAGGTCGTTCGTGAGCCCTTCGTCGTTCGCCGGCCGACTCCTCGACAGGAACGCTCCCGCGTCGGCCAGGATGAACTGGCCGGTGATGCAACGAGCCAGGTCGCTGGTGAGGAAGGTGGCGAGTCGGGCGAGCTCGTCGTGCTCGACGCCACGGCGCAGCGGCGTCGACTGCACGATCTGCTCCACCCGTTCGGGGGTGAAGGCCGCGGCGACGGTCTCCGTCAGCGTCGTTCCCGGGGCCATGGCGTTGACACGGATGCCGCTCGGGCCGAGTTCGACGGCCATCGACGTGACGAGATGGTTCACCGCGGCCTTCGCCGCGGCGTAGATGGAGTTGTAGGGCGACGGCCGCGTGGTCTCACCAGAGGTCACGAAGAGGATGACGCCGCCACCGGCATCCGCCATGACCTCGGCCTCGGCCCGCCCACACAGTGCCGCCAGGGTGAGGTTCTGATCGACGATGTCGCGCCAGTCGTCGCCGCGGTACCGCACGAAGGGTTTCGGGGACCGGCCCGGCGGGATCATGCCGATGTTGTTGACGGCGATGTCGAGACCGCCGAGACGCTCCACCGTGCTCGCCACCATGGCGTCGACCGCGTCGTCGTCGCGGCAGTCGGCCACCACCGGCACCGCCCGACCGCCTTCGGCTTCGATCTCGGCCACGACCGCCGCGGCGTTCTCGGCTCGGAGGTCGTTGACCGCCACGGCGGCGCCCGCCCGAGCGAGCCAACGTGCGACCTCGCGACCGATGCCGGCGCCGGCCCCGGTCACCAGGGCCACGCGACCGTCGTGGTCGATGGTGATGGTCATCTCACTGTCCTCCTGTGAGGAGGCGCAATGCCTCCTCGACCGCAGCGTCGGCCCACGCCTCGACGACCGAGGTGTCGGTGCCACCCAGGGGATGTTCGACCTGCACGATGCGCGCGTCGGGCTGCCCCAGTGAGGCCGCGACCTGGTCGGTCAAGGTCCTGAACTTGGTGGTGGTCACCACCACCGTGGGGATCCCGGCGGCTTCGAGTTGTACGGAGTCGTGGACACTCCACGACGTGCAGCTGCCTCAATCGGCCGAGCCGGTCAGGACCAGCTCGACCTCCTCGCGTAGTCGTGACATCACGTCGTCGGGCGCCGCCAGGGCGGCGTTCTTGGTCTCGACCCGCGTGACGGTCGCGCCAGTCCGCTCGGCCAGTCGCTCCGCCATCCGGCCGGGCCGGACACCGGCAGTCGGCTTGGTGTTGTCGAGGATGCCGATTCGCTTCCCGGCCAGGACGGAGGGGCTCGGGGCCAGGTGGACCGGCTCAGGGCCGATCTCACCTGCCGGGGTGTAGATCCTCATGCGTTTGCTCCTGTCATTCCGGTCTCAGTTCGCCTCGACGGCGACGGTCACGCTCTTCGTCATTCCCCAACTCGGGATCACACTGCTGTGCTTGCCGGGACCACCGACGACCAACACCTTGATGTGGTCGGGGTGGGCCGTCATGGGCATCAGTTCATCGTCGGCCAGCGTCTGCTGCCACGGCTCCCACGCCCGCAGGTCGAAGGCGCGACGGAGCTCTCCGGCGGGCAGGCGGGCGCGTTGATGCAGGTAGGACGCAACGTGACGCCGCGTCCACCCGGCGGACGCACACGCCGCGGCATGCTCCGGGCAGAGCGTCACGAAGTACTCACCCTGGCTGATCGGGGCGTTGTTCTGCCCGGTCGAGCTCATGGCCGAGGCGATCTTGTCGAGGATCGCCTCGGGCGTCGAGGATTCCATGTCGTGGGCGTTGTGCGGCGCCTCGCCACAGTGCACGGTGACAGCCGACGGGGCGTCGACACCGGCGTCGGCCGCGTAGCTGCCCCACGGCGACTCGGCGAGGTTCTCGGCGACGCAATAGGTGTACTTCGCCGGTCCGCCCTGGGTCGCCACGTCGCCCGGGCCCGGAACGGCACCGGCAATGTGCATGAGGATGAGGCGAAGGGCGCGGCCCGTTGCCGCATTGGCACGGTTGCCGGGCCCGAAGGCGCCGATCCCACCGTTGTAGCCACCCTCCTCGGCCACGCGACCGTGAACGACCAGGAGCGGGGCGACGGGATGGGTCGTGGCGTTGACCCCACGGAGATTCACCTCGGGCCGGGCCAGTGCCCGCACCGCGGCCACCAGCACCGGCTGATGCGCTGGGGTGCACCCGGCGAGGACGGCGTTGACGGCGATCATCCGGCGTGTGGCGAGTCCGGATCGCGGCGGCAACACGGCGATCACCTCGTCGGGGTCGTGTTCCCCGGAGCCGAGCATCTCGGCCACTCGCTCCTCGGTCGGGGGGATCATCGGCAGACCGTCGCCCCACCCGGACGACGCGTAGAGCTCGAGGAGACGGACCGGGTCGTCGTGATCGAGTTCGAGGAAGGTCGCGCTGTCTGTTGCCATCAGACACCAGTCTGATACCGTTCGACAGGAAACGCAAGCGAAGGAGCGTCGATGGCCGCTCGTGCCGGGATCCGACGAGATGACGTGATCGCCGAGGCGATACTGATGATCGACGAGGGCACCCGCCCCGCCGACCTGAGTCTCGGGGCCCTCGCCCGGCGACTGGGGATCCGGCCCCAGTCGCTCTACGCCCACGTCAACGGGACCGAAGGCCTGGGTCGTGCCGTGGCCGTTGCCGGCCTCGGCGCCCTCGCCGCAGCCGTCACCGCCGCCGGCATCGGCGTCAGCGGCACCGATGCGGTCGCGGCGATCGTGCGGGCCCACCTCGACTTCGCGTCGCGTCGGCCGGTCCTCTACGAGGCTGCGATCCGACCCCCGGGGGACGACCCCGAACTCCTCGCAGCCGTCGAGGCCGTGTCGGCGCCGCTCGAGCAGGTCCTCACGGGGATGGGCATGGGTGGCGACGACCGGGTCCACTGGACCCGGCTGTTTCTGTCGTCGGTCTACGGCTATGCCGCGTTGGGCAACGCCGGCCGATTCGCTCTGCCGGTGTCGACCGACGACACCGAAGCCGCGCTGATCGAAATGCTGACGCGCCGGCTGGTGGTCAGCGCTTGAGCAGACGCCAGGCCGCGGGCAGCAGTGAGCCCGCCAGCAGGGCCTTGAGAAGATCGCCGACCACGAACGGCGCAACGCCGTAGGCGATCGCACTTGCCTCGCCGACACCGGCGGTCACCGGGATGCCGAGGTCGTAGGCCAGCCAACCGGCGCCGAGCGTGTAGATGATCACGCTGCCGGCGAGGAACGCGGTGATCGAGGTGGAGAGCTGACGGTCCTGGCCGCGCTCGGCCAGCCAGCCGACCGCGTAGGCCGCCACGATGAACCCGACGAGATACCCCGCCGTGGATCCGGTGGCGACCTCCCAGCCGCCCTCGCCGTCGGAGTAGAAGGGCAGGCCGATCGCACCCATGGCGACATAGAGCAGCTGCGACGAGGCACCGAGTTGCGACCCGAGCGTGCCGCCGGCGAGGAGCACTGCGAACGTCTGGCCCGTGATGGGGACGGGCGTGAAGCCGAGCGTGAAGGACACCTGCGCCGCGCCGGCAGTGAGGAGGGCGAACCCAACCACGGCCACGATGTCGCGGACGACCGATCGAGGGATCGTGTCGATGAGGGTGGTCCGGGCGGGAATGGCCCCGATTGCAGTCACTGGTCAGCCTCCGAATGGCGGGCGCGGGATCGAACGGCGCCACCCTAGCCAGGTTGGCCCGAGGTGACGAAGCCGACGGTTCAGTCGAGTTGCAGCCCGGCGAGCCCGCCGGCGCCCCGCCACTCGTCGAGGAGGGCGAAGAACTTCATGTTGCCCTTGCCGTAACTGCCGTTCTGCGCCGCTCGGGCCGTGGGCTGACCCTCGTTGTTGTAGTAGCCCGGCGTGCAGCTCTCCTGAAACGCCGCGGTGTCGCGGGCGCTCGCGATGATCTCGGCGACCCACGCGTCCTCGGCCTCCACCGTCGCCTCGACGCGTGTCGACCCCGATGCGTGCATCTCCGCGAGCACGTGGGCGATGTGGCTGCTGACCTCGTCGAGCATGTGGGGATAGTTCGCGGTGAACCCTCCCTGGGTCTGGCTGACGATGAAGCAGTTGGGAAACCCGTGGCTGAAGATCCCGTGGAGTGTGCGGACCCCGTCCTCCCACTTGGCCGACAGCGTGACGCCGTCGACGCCGGTCAGGTCGCATCCCGACCGTCGGGTGTAGCTGGTCCCGACCTCGAAGCCGGTGGCGAAGATCAGGCAGTCGACCTCGTATTCGGTCCCCGCGACGACCACCCCGCGCTCGGTGATCTCGTCGACGCCCTTGCCGTCGGTGTCGACGAGATGCACGTTGGGACGGTTGAAGGTGTCGAGGTACTCGTCGTGGAAGCACGGCCGCTTGCAGAACTGGCGGTACCACGGCTTGAGCGCCTCGGCGGTGTCGACATCGCGTACGACCCGGTCGACCCGCTCGCGGATCTCGTTCATCTTGGCGAAGTCGGCGAGCTCCATGGTGCGGCCGAGGCTCGCGGCGGAGAAGTCGCTCTGGGTCTGCTTCGCGATCTCGATGAACTTCCCGATGATGCTCGTCCACCCGTCCATCACCAGGTCCCGGTCGGTGAAGCCGCCCGAGACGAGGGTGTTGAAGTTCTCCATCCGTTCGCGGTGCCAGCCGGGAGCCAACGAGGCCACCCATTCCGGGTCGGTGGGCGCGTTCTCCCGCACGTCGATCGACGACGGGGTCCGCTGGAACACATGCAGCGACTCGGCGGCGGCGCCGACGTGTGGCACACACTGCACCGCAGTGGCGCCTGTGCCGATGATCCCGACCCGCTTGCCGGCGAGTCCGGTGAGGTTCCCGTCGGGGTCACCGCCGGTGTAGTCGTAGTCCCACCGGCTCGTGTGGAACGAGTGGCCGGCGTAGCGGTCGATTCCCTCGATGCCCGGGAGCTTCGGTCGGTGGAGCGGCCCGCTCGACATGATCACGAATCGGGCCCGGATGGCATCGCCGCGATTGGTGCGGACCGTCCAACGCCGGGCCGGCTCGTCCCATTCGGCCGAGGTCACCTCGGTCTGGAACAGGGCGTTGTCGTAGAGGCCGTAGTGCTCGCCGATCGTGCGGCTGTGGGCGAGGATCTCCTTGGCCTTGGTGTACTTCTCCGCCGGCATGAAGCCGGTCTCCTCGAGCAGCGGCAGGTAGATGTAGGACTCGATGTCGCACATGGCGCCGGGGTAACGATTCCAGTACCAGGTACCGCCGAAGTCGCCGCCCTTCTCGATCACCCACACGTCGTCGATGCCGGCCTCGGCGAGTCGGGCTCCCGCCAGGAGGCCACCGAACCCGCCCCCAACGACCACCACTTCGACCTCGTCGGCGAGCGGTGCCCGCTGGATCACCTCGTCGAGGTAGGGGTCCTCCACGTAGTAGGCGAAGTCTCCGGCGACCTCCACGTACTGCTCGTTGCCGTCGTCGCGGAGCCGCTTGTCTCGCTCGATCCGGTATTTCTCGCGCAAGACGTCGGGATCGAAGCCGAGGTCGTCGGCCGGGAGGTCGGTCGTCGTCATGGCGGCGAGTCTCGCGCCGACGACGGCCCTCAGTCGAAGGGAAGGTCGAGGAGCTTGATCGCGTTGCCGCGGGCGATCTTGTAGACCGCCTCGTCGTCGAGATGGCCGAACAGCTCGTGGGCGACCTCCTTCGAGCGAGGGAAGGTCCCGTCGCTGTGGGGGTAGTCCGTCTCGAACAGCACGTTGTCGACGCCGACCTCGTCGAGCAGCTTCATGCCAGCCGTGTCCTTGAAGAAGCAGCTGTAGATCTGGCGGCGGTAGTAGTACGACGGCGGCTCGGGGAGGCGTTCCTCACCCTGGGCCCAGCGGTGGGTCTTGTAGTTGTCGTCGGCCCGTTCGAGGTAATAGGGGATCCAGCCGATCTGGCTCTCGGCGTACATGAGCTTCAGGTCGGGGTGGCGAACGAGCACTCCGGAGAACAGGAAGTCGATCATCGAGGCCGCACTGTTGGCCGAGATCAAGGCCGCGGTCACGAGCGTCGGCGCGTCGTCCGACGGCTTGACGGTGCGGGTGCCCGACCCGATGTGCATGGTGATGACGGTGCCGGTCTCCTCGCAGGCCCTGAAGAACGGGTCCCAGTGGCCCGAGTGGATGGAGGGGAGACCGAGCCAGGCCGGAAGCTCCGAGAAGGCCACGGCCTTGACACCGCGGGCGGCGTTGCGGCGGATCTCCGCGGCCGCGAGCTCGGCATCCCAGAGCGGCACGAGGCAGAGGGGGAGGAGACGACCGCCGGAGTCACCGCACCATTCGTCGACCATCCAGTCGTTGTAGGCCTCCACACACAGCTTGGAGAGCTCCATGTCGTTGCGCTCGGCGAAGAGCTGACCACAGAACCGCGGGTAGTTCGGGAAGCACAGCGACGCCTCGACATGATTGGCGTCCATGTCGGCCAGGCGGGCCTTGGGGTCGTAGCAGCCGGGCCGGATGTCGTCGTAGGTGACACCCTGCATCGTCACCTCTTCGGGCGGCGTGCCGGCGCAGGCGATCATCTCCTTGATCTGGTAGCGGTGGTCCTCGTAGTGCCACCAGGCCGCCATCTTGTCGCCGTTGCCCGGAGTCTCGACCCAGGCACCGTCGACCAACGCCATGTCTCCCTGCGGAGCGATGACGATCCGGGGACCCACGTCCTTGTACTTCTCGGGCAGCCGGTCCTGCCACAGATGGGCGGGCTCGACGACATGGTCGTCGACGCTGATGATCTTCGGGAAGTCGGCCAGTTCCGTCATGCCGTGACCATATCTGACGGTGTGTCAGGTTTCGGTGCCGAGCGAGAAAAGGAGGTGCTGCGAGAGGTCGCCGACCTGGCGTACGAACATGATCCGGGTGTCGAACCACCACTCCCCGTCGACCTTGTGGAACGTGTCCTCGTAGCGACCGGTGATGATCGGCTGCAGTGGAAGCTGAGTGGTGGCCTGCAACACGCAGTAATAGCTGCGGCAGGTGGCCCGGTCTCCGTCGACCTCGATGATGGCGTTGCTCGTCACGTGATGGGTCTTCGGCGTGCCGTCGTCGTCGTAGCGCCGGGTGGTGTTCTCGTACATCTTGCGGACACCCTCCCGACCCTCGAACACCGCATCGGGCGTGGGGTCCGGGGCGCCCCAGATCCGGCCATGGGTGAACAGGTCGGCGATGCCCTCGAAATCGCCGGCGTCGATGCGCTCGGCATAGGTGTAGAGCAGGTTCTCGATGAGGCGGGCGTCGTCCATCGGGCCGACGATACGCGCCTGCCGTAGTCTGGCGCGCATGTACTCCTTGGTGATCCGCAACGGGACGATCTACGACGGCACCGGCAGCGCACCGGTGGTGGGCGATGTCGCCGTCACCGGATCGACGATCGTCGCCGTCGGCGCGATCGACGAGACACTCGTCGGGCCGGAGACCGAGATCGTCGATGCCACGGATCGGATCGTGACGCCCGGGTTCGTCGACGCCCACACCCACTACGACGGTCAGGTCACCTGGGATCCCTTCGTGCAGCCGTCCACATTCCACGGAGTCACCACGGTCGTGACCGGCAACTGCGGCGTCGGTTTCGCGCCGTGCCAACCCGAGCAGCGCGACTGGCTCATCGGGCTGATGGAGGGAGTCGAGGACATTCCCGGCACCGCCCTCCACGAGGGCATCCAGTGGGACTGGGAGTCGTTCCCCGAGTACCTCGACGCCATCGAGCGCCGGGAACTCGCGATCGATGTCGGCACGCAGGTGCCCCATGGCGCAGTGCGGGCCTACGTGATGGGGGAGCGCGGCGCGAACCACGAGCCCGCCTCGGCCGACGAGATCGCGGCGATGAAGCACGTCGTCAAGGAAGCCATCGCCGCCGGAGCCCTGGGTTTCAGCACCTCCCGTACCGAGAAGCACAAGACGTCGTCCGGTGTGCTCACCCCCTCGATCACGGTCCACGAGGAGGAGCTGGTCGGAATCGCGGAAGCCCTCGGCGAGTTGGACGCCGGGGTCCTCCAGGGCATCTCCGACTTCTACGACTTCGAGGCCGAGTTCCGCATGTTCCGGGCCATGACCGAGGCGTCGGGCCGACCGTGCTCCATCACGGTCGAGCAGCAGGACGCCCGCCCGGAGTGGTGGACACAGCTACTCGACGCGGTCTCCGAGGCCCAGGCCGCCGGCCTTCCGATGCGGGGCCAGGTGCCGCCCCGAGCGACCGGTGTACTGCTCGGGCTCACCGCCACCCTCAACCCGTTCTCCTTCCATCCGTCGTACCGCCGGCTCCACCTGATGGAGCTCGACGACCGAGTCGCGGAGATGCGCAAGCCCGAGGTGCGCGCCGCGCTGCTCGCGGAGGAGTCGGCGATCTCCGAAGGCCTCGTCGGCGAGATCATCGGCAGCTGGCACAAGATGTACCGGCTGGGGGAACCGGCCAACTACGAGCCCGCTCCCGAGGAGTCGTTCGCCGGCCTCGCCGAGGCCCGCGGCTGCACCCCGCAGGAGGTCGCCTACGACGCCTTGCTCGAAAACGACGGCCGGGCCCTGATCTATCACCCGCTGTTCAACTACGGCAGCGGCGACCTCTCCTTCGTGCAGGAGATGCTCGAGCACCCCCACACGACATTCGGACTCAGCGACGGCGGCGCCCACTGTGGGGTCATCTCCGACGCCAGCTTCCCCACCACCCTGATCCAGCACTGGGGGCGCGACCGCAGCCGCGGCCCGAAGCTCCCGCTCGCACAGCTGATCTCGATGCAGACGAAGCAGACCGCCGAGCTGGTCGGGCTGCTCGACCGCGGCGTGCTCGCGCCGGGGTACAAGGCCGACATCAACGTGATCGACTTCGAAGGGCTGACGCTCCACGCGCCGACGGTCGCCTACGACCTGCCCGCCGGCGGGCGGCGTCTCGTCCAACGGGCCTCCGGCTACGAGGTCACCGTCGTCGCCGGCGAGATCGCGTTCCGTGACGGCGAGCCCACCGGGGCGCTCAACGGCCGCCTCGTCCGCGGCGCGCAACCGGCGCCGGCCTAGACCGTCATCAGGGCAGCCGCACATGCGGCGCCCAGCTCCCAGGCCGCGGCCGTCGCGGCCTCGTCGACCGCGCCGACCGACTCGAAAACGGGTTGGGTCAGCCGCCACTCGAGGCCGGTGGTGATCTTGTCGAGGGCCAGCGCAGCCCCCGTGGTGTCGGACTCGCCGTGGATCCAGGCGCCGTAAGGGCGGCCCCTGGTGACACCGAGACTCGGGTTGTAGACGACGTCGAAGAAGTGCTTGAGCGCGCCGCTGATGTAGCCGAGGTTGGCGGGCGTGCCGAGGAGGTAGCCGTCGGCCGCTGCCACGTCGGCGGGTGTCGCCGCCAATGCCTCGACGACCACGACCGCGACGCCCTCGATGCCTTCCGCGCCCGTTCCCTCGACCACGGCGTCGAGCAGCGAACGCAGCCCGGCGCTGGGGGAGTGGTGGACGACCAGAAGACGTTGCACCTTCCCAGCCTGACAGAATCGGGGCGTGCGCCTCGTTTTCGTTCTCGTCGTCGTGGGCGCACTCGCGTCGTGCGGCGACGACGCCTCGGCGCCCACGCCGACTTCCACCACCACGGCGGAGGCGGCACCGCCGAGGGCCGATGCCGGCGACGGCCTGTTTCCCGACGTTGTCGATGCCGCGGCGACGTCGAGCGGCGATGGGACGTGGGACTTCTCGGCCACGATCAGCTCTCCCTACGACTCGCCCGATCGCTACGCCGACGCGTGGCGGATCGAGGGGCCGGACGGCTCGGTCCTCGGCGTCCGCGAGCTCCTCCACGACCACGCATCGGAGCAACCGTTCACGCGGTCGTTGACAGGTGTCGCCGTCGATGCGTCGATCGAGGTCGTGACCATCGAGGGGCGTGATCAGGTGAACGGGTGGGGAGGGCAGACCTTCGAGCTTCGGTTCACCGACGACGGATGACGAAGGTCAACCCCGGTGGCGTCGGTGGTGGCAGGGAGCACATCGGAGCTCGAGCTCGCTGGTGAGGGTGTGGCCGGTCTGTTCGTGGGCCGGGTTGTGGTCGTATTCGAGGAGTTCGTGACTTCCGCAGTCGCGACACGCCCGATCGCGTTCCTTGACGAACCGCTTCTGACGGATGCTGGGGTGGCGGCGGCGATTGGAGACGTCGACGGGGTTCGCCTCGGCGTCGTGGATCATCGCCCGGAGGAACGCGGTGGGGGCGATGCGCTCGACCACGGAGTCGGTGATCGGGCTTCCGTCGTCGAGGGTTGCGCCATCGCCACGCACGTGGAGCACCACCTCGGTCGCGACCTCGCCCGTACCGTGAGCGAGCACCTCCTCGATGGCATCGGCGTACTGCTGGTTGGTCGTCGGCCAGGTCCCATCCGGCTCTCGGCGGGCAGCGGAGCGCATCACGAGCCGGGTGAGTGTGGCGATCAGGATCCCGGCCAGCAAGTGTGGCAGGCGCAGCGTGAAGACCACCATGCCGTCGGCCTCGGTGCGCCATTTCACGCTGCGAAGGGCGTGCTGATGCGCCTCCAGATCGCCAGGGTCGGCCTGGCCCGTGAACCACACGGCGAGCGCCCGTCCCAGCTCGGACGCCGGCACGTCGACCGCGATCGCCAGCAGGTCGGCCTCGTTCTCGACCGTCGCGAAACGGGTCAGGGTCCGCACCTTCGAGTACGAGACCACGCCGCCCTCGAAGGCCCCGGCGATCGCCGGCAGATCACGAAGCTTGTGACCGATGCGGATCCACTCGCGGGCCGTGCACGTCTCGACGTCGGCGGTTGCCGCCAGCCAATGCGCTGCGGTGGGCGACTCCAGCACCCATTCGGCCGAGTCTGCGAACTCGGCCGCCAGCGTTACCAGCCGGAACTGCGCATCGGCCCACCGCCGGGTCACGTCGACGAGCGCCGACGCCAGCGGACGCGTGCCCGCACCGTCCGAAACCGCACCACTCCCTGTAACACTCTTCCCTGCAACACTCTGGACACCCATCGCCGACCTCCATGCAAATGACTCACGTGGGGGACCGGCCGGAGGATCTTGCGGGATCACCTGAGCGGAGGACCTGGTCGAGCTTCGCTCGACCGCAGCGTACCCAGGGGGTGTGACACCCAAGAGCCGTGACCGGAACACCGAGCGCCACCACCCCGGACACGCGTCCGCGGGATCGAATCCGGAGCCTGCGCCGACCTCTGGTGGCTACTCTCGGGGCCATGACCGACCTGCCCTCCACTGACGACATCCCCGAGGTTTCGTGGACCCGCATGGAGGAGGGCACCGCTGCCGACTACGCGGTGCTGACGACCGCGGCCGTGGCGCACACCGGCGGCGCACTCGTCGACAACCTCCTCACGATGCTCGACCTGCTGAAGGGACCGAACCTCGGATACCAGATCAACCGCTACGAACACTCCCTGCAGTCCGCCACCCGCGCCTACCGGGCCGACGAGTCGGACGACCTCGTCGTCGGTGCGCTCCTCCACGATGTCGGCGATGTGTTCGCGCCCGAGAACCACAGCGATGCGGCCGGCGCGCTTCTCGCTCCCTACGTCGACGAGCGGACCGAGTGGATCGTTCGCCACCACGGCATCTTCCAGGGCTACTACTACTTCCATCACCTCGGTGGCGACCGCAACGCCCGCGAGCACTACCGGGACTCGCCGCACTACGACGCGTGCGTTGCCTTCTGCGCCGAGTACGACCAGAACTGCTTCGACCCGAACTACGACACCTTGCCCATCGGCGAGTTCGAGCCCCTGCTCCGCGAGGTCATGAGCCGTCCATCACGCTTCGACACCTGACAGACTCGGCGGATGCTCACGCTCTACCACAACCAGAATTGAAGCAAGGCTCGCGGGGCGGTCGCCCTGCTCGACGAACGCGGGGTCGACTACACGATCCACGACTACATCGCCGACCCACTCGATGCCGCGACGCTGACCGAGCTCGTGGCCATGGTCGGCGGTGACCCGGCGGCGATGGTGAGGGCGACTCTCGACGACACCAGCGCCGAGGCGGTGGTGTCTCACCTCGTGGCGCACCCCGCCGACATGCAACGACCCATCGCCGTGCTCGACGGCCGCGCCGTCATCGGCCGCCCGTCCGAGCTGGTGCTCGACCTCCTCGACTGAGCGCCCTACTGGATCTGATCGAGCGCGGACTCGAGTCGGGCCACCGCAGCATCGACGTCCAGCAGCTTGTCGAGCCCGAAGAGCCCCAATCGGAAGGTCGAGAAGTCGTCGCCCTCGCCGCACATGAGCGGCACGCCGCCGGCGATCTGTAGGCCGGCTGCGGCGAACTTGCTGCCGTTCTTCACGTCGGGATCGTCGGTGTAGGACACGACGACACCCGGGGCCCCGAAACCCTCGGCGGCGACGCTGGCGATGCCGCGAGCACCCAGCAGGGCACGCACCCGGTCACCCAGCTCCTGTTGGGCCTGCTGCACCACGTCGAAACCGATCGCCTCCGTCTCGGCCATCACCGACCGGAAGGACGTGATCGCGTCGGTCGGCATGGTCGCGTGGTAGGCGTGACCCCCCGACTCGTAGGCGGCCATGATCTGGCGCCATTTGCCCAGGTCACAGGCAAAGCTGGTGCTCTGCGTCTCTGCCAATCGGACCCCGGCCGCCTCGTTCAGCATCACGAGCGCGCCGAACGGAGAGCCCGACCAGCCCTTCTGCGGGGCGCTGACCAGGACATCGATGCCGACGTCGGCCATGTCGACCCAGATCGTGCCCGAGGCGATGCAGTCGAGCACGAACAAGCCGTCGACCGCGTGGGTCGCCGCCGCGACCGTGCGCAGATAGTCGTCGGGAAGGATCATGCCGGCCGACGTCTCGACGTGGGGAGCGAACACCACTGCGGGACGCTCGGATTCGATCGTGGCCACCACCTCGTCGAGCGGGGCGGGTGCGAACGGCTCCGTGGGCCCCTCAGTCGCCCGCCGCGCCGCGAGCACCGTGTGCGACGACGGGATCGAGCCCATCTCGAAGATCTGGGTCCACCGGTAGGAGAAGAAGCCGTTGCGCAGCACGAGACAGTGCTGGTCCGTGGCGAACTGGCGCGCCACCGCTTCCATGCCGAAGGTGCCGCTGCCCGGCACGATCGTCGCCGAGTCCGCCGAGTAGACGTCGCGGAGGGTGCGACTCACGTCGGTCATCACCGACTGGAAGCTCTGGCTCATGTGGTTGAGTGCACGGTCGGTGTAGACGACCGAGTACTCGAGGAGACCGTCGGGGTCGACATCGGGACGCAGGCCAGGCATGGATCGCTCGCTTCGGGAGGTGGGAACGGAGCGCCCACGATCCCAGACGCGGGCGACGACTGCCATCCTCAGGCCATCCGCGGCCCGACGCGGGAAGATCCCTGTCCACCTGGGTCACGATGCGGTACGGTCTGCCAGCAATTGTCCGTACATTTATCCAAGGCTCTGAAGGACACGTGACCCGGCTCGGCTTCCTCCTCGACAGCGATTCCTGCATCGGCTGCCACGCCTGCACGGTGGCGTGCAAGAGCGAGCACGACGTGCCGCTGGGCGTGAATCGCACCTGGGTGAAATACATCGAGACCGGCTCGTTCCCGAACGTCAGCCGCCACTTCTCGGTGATGCGCTGCAACCAGTGCGACGACGCCCCGTGCATGTCGATCTGCCCCACCAACGCGCTCTACCGGGCCGACAACGGGGTCGTCGACTTCAACGACGACAACTGCATCGGGTGCAAGGGCTGCATGAACGCCTGCCCCTACGACGCGCTCTACATCAACCCGGCCACGAACACGGCGCACAAGTGCAACTTCTGCAACCACCGCATCGAGCAGAACCTCGAGCCGTCGTGCGTGGTCGTGTGCCCGACCCACGCCATCAAGGTCGCCGACCTCGACGATCCGCTGAACCTTGCGACCAGCATCATCGCCAGGGACGACGTCGCCGTGCGGGCGCCCGAGCAGGGCACGAACCCGAAGGTCTACTACCGGGGTGCCGACCAGGCGTCGCTGAACCCGCTTCGGACGGCCATCGCGAACGACGGGATGATCTGGGCCGACACCACACCGGCCCATCCGACCGTGCCGCCCGGCAGCCATGGCGTGGTCGCCCGAACCACGTACACCACCTCGCACCAGATGACGTGGAAGGAGAAGGTGTCGGGCTATCTCGTCACCAAGGCGATCGCGGCGGGCGTGATGCTCGTCGCTGCGCTGCTGGTGTTGCTCGGCCACAGCAACGAGCAGGCTGCGGTCGGTGTGGTTCCCCCGATGGTCGCGGGCGTGTTCCTCGCCCTCACCGGTGTGCTGCTCGTCGCCGACCTGAAGCAGCCCGGCCGTTTCCACTATCTGATCACCCGCGGGAGTTGGGAGTCCTGGCTCGTCAAAGGGGCGTATGTCCTCGCCGGCTTTGCCGTCCTCATGGCGGCCTGGTGGATCGCCGGGCTGGCCGACATGCATCGGACCATCGAGATCCTCGCGATCCCGACCGCCCTGTTCGCCGCCGGAACCGCCGGCTACACCGCCTTCCTGTTCGCCCAGTGCGAGGGCCGAGACCTCTGGCAGACCCCGCTCCTGTTGCCGACGCTGTTGGCCCAGTCGGTCACCGCAGGCGGAGCCACCTACTCGATCATCGATCTCTTCATGGAGGTGCCGTCGAGCGACGCGACCCGGTGGGCGTTCCTCGGTGGGACCGCGGTGACCCTCGCGCTGATCTGGATCGAGGCCTCGTCGAAGGGCACGCCCCACGTCGAGGCCGCGCTCCATCAGATGATCCGCGGCGCCTACGCGAGCCGCTTCCGGTTCGGTGTCGCCGGGCTCGTCATCGCCGCGGCGCTGGTGGTCACCGCCCTGGCGACCGACGCCGGGCCGGCACTCGCCGCCGGCGCCGGGGTCATCGCGCTCGCCGCGCTCTGGGCGTATGAAGACGCCTTCGTCCGCGCCGGCCAATCCGTGCCCCTCTCCTAGGACCCGCCGATGACCGATCTGCAGCAGTACCCACCCCACGAGGACTGGCACGACGTCACCTCGCTCAATGCCAAGGCCTGGCCCGACAAGGTCGAGGAACACCACTCGCTGGTCCCGACGACCTGCTTCAACTGCGAAGCGGCTTGCGGGCTCCTCGCCCACATCAACCACGAGACCGGCGAGATCGACAAGATCGAGGGCAACCCGCTTCATCCCGCATCCCGCGGCCGCAACTGCGCCAAGGGGCCGGCCACGCTCAACCAGGTCGACGACACCGAGCGCATCCTCCACCCGATGCGCCGGGTCGGGGAGCGCGGCTCGGGGCAGTGGGAGCGCGTCAGCTGGGACGAGGCCCTGAGCGACATCGGCACCCGGATCGCGACCGCGATGGACGAGGGCCGCCGCGACGGCGTGATGTACCACGTGGGCCGACCGGGCGAAGACGGCTACGCGGACCGGGTCCTCAAGTCGTGGGGCGTCGACGGACACAACAGCCACACCAACATCTGTTCCTCCAACGCCCGGATCGGCTACCAGAGCTGGATGGGCCACGACCGCCCATCGTCCGACTTCGCCAACGCCGAAGTCATCTTCCTCATCTCCTCCCACCTGGAGGCCGGCCACTACTTCAACCCCCACGCCCAGCGCATCATCGAGGCGCAGGGCAAGGGGGCCACGGTCATCTGTGTCGATCCCCGACTGTCGAACACCGGCTCGAAGGCCGATCACTGGCTGCCTGCGTGGCCTGGTACCGAGCCGTTCCTGCTGCTCACCATCGCCCGGTTGCTGATCGAGCGCGGCGACTGGCAGAAGGACTTCGTGCGTCGGTGGGTCAACTGGGAGACCTACCTCTCCGAGACCCGCCCCGACCTGCCGCTCGAGTTCGACTCACTCGAGACCGCGTTGCTCGACGCCTACGCGGAGTACACCCCCGAAGCGGCCGAAGAGATCTGCGGCGTCTCGGGCGACCAGCTCCGCGAGATCGCCGAGATCATCGGCGCCCACCCGACGAAGTTCGCGTCGCACAACTGGCGAGCGGCCGGCGCCGGCAACCTCGGCGGCTGGCAGACCGCCCGCTGCCTGTTCTTCCTCAACGTGTTGACCGGATCGGTGGCGACGGTCGGCGGCACCAGCGGCAACGGTTGGAACAAGTTCAAGCCCGCCCAGCCGAAGGGCGCACCGGCGCTGCACGAGTGGAACGAGCTCTCCTGGCCGAAGGAGTTCCCGCTCTCGTACCACGAGATGTCGATCCTCCTGCCGCACTTCCTGAACGAGGGTCGCGGCACGCTCGACGTGTACTTCAGCCGGGTCTACAACCCGATCTGGACAAACCCCGACGGCTTCTCGTGGATGGAGGCGCTGACCGACGAGTCGAAGGTGAAGTGCCACGTGGCCCTCACCCCGACCTGGTCGGAGACCGCCTGGTTCGCCGACTATGTGCTCCCGATGGGAGTCGGCACGGAGCGTCACGACGTCGCGTCGTTCGAGACCCACAACGGCCGCTGGATCGGATTCCGCCAGCCGGTCATGCGCCGCTACGCCGAGATCCGCGGCGAGGAACTCGGACCCGACTCGCGCACGCACGAATTCAACCGCGGCGAGGTCTGGGAGGAGAACGAGTTCTGGATCGACCTCTCGTGGAAGATCGACCCCGATGGGTCTCGCGGCATCCGCCAGTGGTTCGAGTCCGACGAGCGGCCGGGGACGCCGATCACGGTCGACGAGTACTACGGCACGATGTTCTCGCAGTCCGTCCCCGGGCTCGCCGAGGCGGCGGAGGAAGCGGGCAAGACCCCGCTCGAGTACATGCGCGACGTCGGCTCGTTCGCCGTGCCGGGCGACATGGTCACGCCCTACGAGCGCATCGTGGGCGCCGACGCGGTCGCCGACTGCGAGAAGGGCGCCGATGGTGTCTTCCGCAAGCCGGGCACGATCGGTGCCTGGGACGGGACCAAGGATGGTCTGGCCGACATCGCCCTCGCCGACCTGGGCGAGGGCTCGCCCGCAGTCGAGGTCGACGGCGAGATCAAGGAGGGTTTCCCGACGCCCTCGAAGAAGCTCGAGCTCTTCTCCACCACGCTCAAGGACTGGGGATGGCCGGAGTATGCAGCGCCCACGTGGATCAAGAGCCACGTCCACCACCAGGACCTCGACATCGCGGGCAGTGAGCGCATCCTTCTGCCCACGTTCCGGATCCCGACACTGATCCACACCCGTTCGGCCAACTCGAAGTGGCTCAACGAGATCAGCCATCGGCACCCGTTGTGGATCCACCCGTCCGACGCGGAGGCGCTCGACATCGAGGAGAACGGGCTCGTGCGCATCACCACCCGGATCGGCCACTTCGTCATCCAGGCCTGGCGAACCGAGGGCGTTCGCCCCGGCGTCGTCGCGGCATCGCACCACATGGGGCGCTGGCGCATCGAGGAGGACAAGGCACGATCCTGGGGCGCCGGGAAGGCCACCATCGACAAGACCGCCGACGGGAAATGGAAGCTGACCCGCAACGACGGCATCCGCAAGTTCGACTCGGACGACCCCGACACCAACCGCATCTGGTGGAACGACACCGGTGTGCACCAGAACCTCACCTTCTCGGTGCAGCCCGACCCCATCTCCGGCATGCAGTGCTGGCACCAGAAAGTGACCGTCGGCCCAGCCGAGGCCGGCGACCAGTACGGCGATGTCGTCGTCGACACGGCCAAGTCCCGCGAGGCCTACCTCGACTGGATGGCCAACACCCGGCCCGCACCGGGGCCTGGGGGTCTGCGGCGCCCTCTCTGGTACGCCCGTCCGCTCAAGCCCGCCGCGCCGATGTACCACCTCGACGACTGAGCCCAGCCTCTAGGTTGTGGGAATGCGCATCGGCTGCCCACGCGAGATCAAGGAGGCCGAGCGTCGCGTCGGCCTCACCCCGACGAGCGTGCGGGAGTTGGTGACCCACGGTCACGAGGTCGTCGTCGAGAAGGGTGCCGGCACCGGGATCGGCGCCACCGACCTCGACTACGCGACGGCAGGGGCAGCGATCGAGGCCGACGTCGAACGCGTGTGGGGGAGCGCCGACCTGATCGTGAAGGTCAAGGAGCCCCAGGCCGCCGAACGGGCTCGTCTGCGCCCCGACCAGGCCCTCTTCACCTATCTGCATCTCGCCCCGGACCCGGCGCAGACCAACGACCTCCTCGCCTCCGGCGCGACCTGCATCGCCTACGAGACGGTGACCGACGCGCACGGCGGACTGCCGTTGCTGGCGCCGATGTCGCAGGTCGCGGGGCGGATGTCCATCCAGGCCGGCGCTTTCGCCCTCGAAGCACCCCAGGGCGGAGCCGGCCTTCTCCTCGGCGGTGTCCCGGGCGTTCCCTCGGCCCGGGTCGTCGTGATCGGCGGGGGCGTGGTGGGGGAGAACGCCATCGAGATGGCGGTGGGCCTCGGCGCCCAGGTCACGGTCCTCGATCGTGACCTCGATGTGTTGGGCCGGCTCGCCCGACGCTTCGGCGCCGAACTCGAAACCGTCTACTCGACCACCGCCGCGCTCGAACACCTCGTGGTCAACGCGGATCTGGTGATCGGCGCAGTGCTGATTCGCGGCGCCCGGGCACCCAAGCTGGTGACCACCGAGATGGTCACCCAGATGCGCGGGGGTTCGGTGCTCGTCGACGTCGCCGTCGACCAGGGCGGATGTTTCGAGACCTCACGTCCGACCACCCACTCCGAACCGACCTATCTCGTCGATGACGTCGTGCACTATTGCGTGGCCAACATGCCCGGCGCCGTGCCGAAGACCTCCACCTACGCGCTGAACAACGCCACGCTGCCGTTCACCCTCGCCATCGCCGACAAGGGCGTGAGCGAGGCGCTGCGCGACGACGTGCACCTGCGCAACGGGCTCAACGTCCATCGAGGACTGCTCACCGAGCAGCAGGTGGCCGACGCACAGGGACTCGACTACACGGACCCGCTCGTCGCCCTGGGTTGAGACCGGGCTACTCGGTGATGCCGAACCGCTGGAGGCCGTAGGCCTCGATCGCATTGCCGCGCAGGACCTTGTAGCACTCGTCGGCGTTCATGCCGACGGCGGCGAACATCGAGTGGGCGACCTTGCGCGAGTGCGGGAAGGTGCCGTCGGAGTGGGGGTAGTCGGTCTCGAAGAGGATCTGGTCGAGGCCGACGTCTTCACGCTGCTTGAGGCCCACGAGATCGTCGAAGATGCAGCCGTAGATGCGGCCCTTCACGATCTCGCTCGGCGGTGGCCCGGAGCCACCGACACCGCCGCGGCCCTCGCGGAAGACGGAGTCCATCCGCTCGAGCTGGAACGGCATCCAGCCGACCTGGCTCTCTGCGTAGGCGATCTTGATCTTCGGGAAGCGCTGCAGGGTGCCGGAGAAGACCCAGTCGACGAACGAGCCCTCCGCGTTCTGGGCGTAGAGCGACATCGACGTCGCGAGCGGCGCGTCGGGAGAGGTGGTGGGCATCGACGACGACGACCCGATGTGCATCGAGACGGTGACATCGGCCTCCTCGCAGGCCTGCCAGAGCACGTCCCAGTCGCCGCTGTACATCGTGGCGCAGCCGAGCTTCGACGGGTTCTCCGAGAACGCGATCGCGTAGCTGCCCTTGTCGGCGCAGCGGCGGACCTCTTCGGCCGCCAGGGCCGGGTCCCACAGTGGCACGAGAGTCAGCGGGATCAGGCGGCCGCGGCCGGCGCCGCCGCCCCAGTCGTCGATGATCCAGTCGTTGTAAATCTTCAGGCACTGCAGGGCGAGATCCTTGTCCTCGCGCTCGAGGAATCCCTGGCCGCAGAAACGGGGGAAGATGTTGGGATAGTTGATCGCGGCCTCGACATGGTTGAGATCCATGTCCTCGAGGCGTTCCTTCTGGGAGTAGGTGCCGGGCCGGAGGTCCTCGTAGACCGCGGCGACGTTGCGCTGTTCCTCGCGGGGCACGCCGGCGGGGCCGTGGAGGAACCCGGTGGGGGTGACGCTGTCCTCGTAGAGCCAGACATCGCACATCTGCCCGTCGGGGTCGTTGCGTTCGAACCCGTAGTGCCCGCCCTCGAACTTGAGGCGCACCTTCTCCTGCACGACGCGCGGGCCGCGATCACGCAGACTCGGCGGGAGTTGCTGCTGCCAGAGGTCCTTCGGCTCCATGACGTGGTCGTCGACGGAGATCATCAGCGGAAGGTCTTCTTCGGCCGGTGTGACGTTGTGCGAGTCGGTGCTCATGCGTTCCAATCTAGTCCTCGCCCGCGGGTGAGCCAGAATGCGGGCCATGACTTCTGACACGACCCGTCCGATCCGCCGTGCGGGTGACCCCGACACGATCACCGTCTCCGGCGCGGTGGAGAAGACGATGACGGTGGGCCGCCGACCGGGACCACTCGCCACGCTGCTCGGCGACGCGCACCCCACCGGGGATCACGCGACCGTGCACAGCGGCGATGGTCTCTTCTCCGCGTCGATCCCGTTGGCGCGGCTTCGCCATGGTCTGATCACCGACGACGGCCGGCTCGACCTCCCGAATCCGCCGACGAAGTGCTGGCTCGTGAAGGACGTCCGCCACATCGAGGTGACCGACGGGCGTCAGCCCGACAGCCTCCCCGACGAGGAGCGCGCCAAGACGTGATGTCACCCCGGCGTGACGAGTGTCTGACACCGGTGTGACGGGTCAGGCGACGCCTTTGAGCAGGGCTTCGTTGGGTTCGGCGGGGAGCTCGGTGAGGGGCTCGGCGATCTCGGCGTGGGTCGGCCCGTACTGCTCGGCGATCGGCGCCAGCGCCTCCATGTCGAACCCGTAGAGCTCGGCACAGTTGGTGCCCAGCACCTTCTGCAGGTCGTCGGACGACATCCCCTCGAACACCTGTCGCAGGTGCTCACGCGTGTACGGGAAGGTGCCCTCGCGGTGGGGATAGTCCGAGCCCCACATGAACTTGTCGATCCCCAGCTCCAACGCGGCGGCTGCGTCTTCGGGGCCGGGTTGGCTCACCCCGAGCCAGCAGTTCTGTTGGAAGTACTCGGTCGCCGACTTGGGGAGGATGTGGCTCTCGTCGTACTTGAGTTCACCGGTGCGTCCCGTCTTTCGGATCTGATCGAGGACCGCGTCCATGCGCTTCAGCATCGGGGGAAGCCAGGCAGCACCCTGCTCGGTCATCACGAACTTGAGACCGGGGAACCGCTCGAAGATCCCGCTGAGCACGAACTGGCCGAACGGCCGGTGGCTGTAGTGGCTCACATCCATGATGAAGAGCAGGTCGGAGACCGGATAGTCACCGTAGTCGGGGGCACCCGTGCCGCCGTGGAGGTTGACGATCACGTCGCGTTCCTCGCACGCGGCCCAGATCGGGTCGTAGACCGGGTCGTGGAGCGGAGCGAGCCAGTCGCAGTCGGGGGGCAGGTTCGGCAACAACACACCACCGCGGAGGCCGTTGTCGGCAATCCAGTGGATGTCCTCGATCGCATCGTCGATGTCGTTGAGGAAGATCTGGCCGATCCCGGCGCGCTGCTCGGGGAACCGGTCGCAGAAGTCCTTCATCCAACGGTTGTGGGCGCGGATCCCGGCCAGCCGCTTGGGATAGTCCTCCTCCCGGGGGGCCTTCGCGAAGAGTACGAAGCTCGGGAAGAACGGGGGGATCGTGTTGGGGAACACGACTTCGGCGATGACGCCGTCGTCCCAGAGGTCCTTGTTGCGGGCCTCGTCGTCCCAGTTGCGGATTCGCCAACCGTCCTGCAGGTCGCGCCACGCGTTCTTGTAGCCGCCGCGCCATTCGTCGAACTCGTCGTGCCAGACGGGATCGAGATACTCGCGGTACTGGGCGTGGCTGCCACCGGCATGACAGTCCGAGGAGATGATGGTGTAGCGGTCGCTCATGCCCGCATTTTGGCCCACCGTTCCGGCGAGCACCATCTCGTCAGGCGGCGGCGCGGGTGCGGCGTAGCAGGGGATCGGCCATGGCGAGGGTGCGGTCGGCGACCCGCAACACACGGCCGGCAGCTCCAGGGGAGTCCGTGTCGACGAGATTGCCCATGACCTGCAACGTGATGTCGGCGATCGCCTGGGTGCCGACCGCCATCCGCAGTCCGCTCCGAAGGATCCACGGGTGACCGATGAGGAAGCTGAAACGTCGGCCCGTGCGCAGGAAGGCATCGAAGCGTTCGCCCACGAGCCGGTCGTACTCGACCGGGGCGGTCGCCGGGTCGGCCACGAAGAGGTCGGCTGCGAGCATCCCCGACTCGAGTCCGTAGTCGATGCCTTCGCCGTTCATCGGGTTGACGAGACCGGCCGCGTCGCCGATTGCGACCCACCCGGATCCGTGGCGGCGCTGCACGCTCATCGGCAGCCGCCATGCACGGGGCCGCTCGAGGTTCTCCCCGAGATCCCATTCGTCGCGCACGAGGTCGCGATAGTTCTCGATGAGGTTGTTGAGGTTCAGCTTCTTGAACCCCTTCATCGTCGACAACGCACCGACCCCGATGTTGACCGTGCCGTCGCCGGCCGGGAACATCCAGCCGTAGCCCGGCACCGGGGTGCCGTGGTCGTCGCGCAGGGTCAGGCAGGCCTCGAGGTGCCGGTCGGCATGCCGGGGCGTCTCCGCGTAGGTCCGGATCGCGAGCCCGAACGGTTCGTCCTCGACTCGTTCGGCTCCGAGCAGTCGAGCGACCTTGCCGGGTGCACCGGCGGCCACGACGGTGAGGCCCGCGTCCCAGCGGCGGCCACCCGCTTCGACCCCCACGACGCGATCGCCCTCGAGGATCGGTGTCGCTTCGGTCTCCCATTCCACCTCGGCACCGGCCTCCAGGGCCGCCTCGACGAGATGGGCATCGAGGTGGCGGCGGGGCCAGACCGCGCCGTTGGGGGCGAACCGGCCGTTGTCGGGCCAGGGCAGCTCACGCCGCGTCTTGCCGGCGATCATGCGGAGACCATCGATGCGGTGCGACCCGCTCATGTCGATGTCGAGCTCGGCGAGCGCGTGCACGGCCCGCGGGGTGAGTCCGTCGCCGCAGACCTTGTCGCGTCCCGGCGCGGCCTTCTCGAACACCCGAACCGAGGCCCCGGCACGTGCCGCCCGGATCGCGGTGGCTGCTCCGGCCGGACCCGCTCCGATGACGGCGATGTCACACTTCTCCATGCCTGTCAGTCTCGCCGCTCGCCGGCGAGAAACCCCCTACGGGAGCTGACAAACGTGGGCGAGAGCCAACCGCAACAGACGGTCGTGACCGCCGGTCATCTCCTCGCGGACCTCGGGGCTCGCCGCCTCGGCCGGCGTGACCCAGGCCAGGTCGAGCGCATCCTCGGACGGCTCGGGCTCGCCGTCGATCGGCACGACGTAGGCGAGGCTCACCGCGTGCTGGCGGGGGTCGTGGTAGCCCGACACCGTGGGATCGGGGAAGTACTCCGCCACGGTGAACGGCGTCGGATTGGCCGGGATGCGCGGCAGGGCCATGGGCCCGAGATCCTTCTCCAGGTGACGCATCAGGGCGCTGCGGATGCGTTCGCCGAACTGGATACGCCCGGTGACGAGCGCCCGGCTGACGGTGCCGTCGGCCATCGCCCGCAGGAGCAGGCCGATGTGGGTGACCTCGCCCAGGGCATCGACCCGCACCGGCACGGCGTCGACATAGACCATCGGCACGCGGCCGCGGACCGTCTCGAGGTCCTCGTCGGACAGCCAGGAATTCGCGGTCTCTGTGGTGTCGCTCACGGGCAGAGTTTCGCACCCCCCGACCGGGCGAACGGGGACCACTCCCGCGAGCCGCGCCGGCCCGATTCAGCGCTCGCGCTCGGGCGCGCCGGTCGCCCGCTGATGACCGACGACATGCCCCCAGAAACCTCGCGGCGCGACGAGTTCGTCGATCAGGTATTCCATGCGGGGGGCGTAGAGATTGCGCAGGGCGGCGGTGCGACGCCGGGCCTCGGCCAGCGGGACGAGCGGAAGCCCGTGCTGCTCGAGCGAGCGATGGAGTTCGGCGAACATCTCGTTGCCTGCCTCGTCCGTGACACTCTCGCCGATGACGGCGTCGACGTCGACGAGCACGTCGTCGTACCTGGTGAGATCCTGCCCGTCGGTGAGCTCCGCGAAGAGGCGGGCGGACCGCCGAAGACACCAGTAGGGCTCGCGGTCGTCGGCCCCGTCGATGATCTGGCAGATCAGGGCGGCATCGGTGATCACCCCGAGCGCGGTGACCCAGTTCTGGCCCGGATGCTTCGACCGGAACAGCATGAGCATCGGAAAGGCGGTGTGGGTCTCGGTGACGCCGGCGATCCACTGCTCCCACTCGTGGAAGTACGCCCGCAATGCGTCGACGTCGCCGTCGGGGGAGCGGGCGATGATCAGACTGGCCGGGGTGATCCGGTCCTCGTTGCCGTCGTCGAGGGTCATCAGCTTGCGTTCCCGCTCGCTGTAGGCGCTGTAGAGCGCGGGCAGGTAGCCGATGACCAGCGCGGTCGTGAGCACGCCGCTGAAGGCTTCGATCAGGGCACCGAAACGCGGGACCTCGTCGGCGGGGACGACCTCGCCGAACCCGAGCGTGAAGTAGACCACGCCGGAGTAGTAGAGGTCGTCGGCCAGGTCGGTGGCGCCGGTGATGCCCCCGACGCCCCACCAGATCAACCCGAAGCCGACGATCTGCTGGACGACCCACACCGTGAGCAGGAGCAGCACCGACACCGGCGCGTAGAGGCCCAGGAACCGCTCGCGCCGCCGCTCGTCGCCGATGCGGAGGGCGATCGCCCGCACCAGCCGCCAGGAGCGGGCGTAGAGCTGCATCGTCAGCCAGTAGCGACGCCGGTCGGTCTGGGTGGCCACCAACGTGTTGACGAGGTCGGCCAGGACGGAAACGACCAGCACGGTTCCGATGACGATGGCGAACGTGTGCATGGTCCCGCGATCCTATGGGTTCTTGACCGGACAGGAATATACGCCGTATATTCCTGTGGATGCCGAGTCCGTCCGCCGCCGCAACCACGACGGGACTCCGCCCCGACGACATCGTCGAGGTCGCCCACCGGCTCATCTCCACCCACGGTCTCGCGTGGTTCTCGATGCGCAAGCTCGCGGCCGCCCTCGACGTCAACCCGATGACCGTGTATCTGCGCTTCGACAGCAAGGACGACCTCCTCGACGCGGTCGCCCGTCGCGGTCTGTCCTCCGTCGAGCTGCCCGAACTCATCGGCGCGCCGTGGGAGGAGCGGGCCCTCTCGCTCTGCGTGGCGCTGCGCGACCACCTGCTCGCCGACCGAAACCTCCTGGCGCTCTATGCGACCGCCAACCGGCTGTCGGGCGCCGTGCTGCAGGCCGTCGAACAGGGACTCCGACTCGTGGAGGAGATCGGCTACCGAGACGACGCTGCCGTCCTCGCCTTCCGCTCGCTGTTCTGGCACACCGTCGGCTTCACCCTCGTCCACAACAGCTTCGAGTCGTTCCCGGCCGATCAGCCCGGAGGGCTCGACGACGCCGTGCGCGGGATCGATCCCGAAACCCACCCCACCTTCGCCCGCCACCTGCCCGCGTTCACCGCCGTCGACGGCGACGAACTCTTCACCCACACCACCCGACTGATCGTCGCCGGCCTCGCCGGCAACGCCCCCGAAACCCAGGAGCGCCGATGACCACCACCGAATCCGACACCACCCTCGAGGAGGCCGGCACCTCTGACCCGGCCAGCCGCGTCACCCCGGGAAGGATCACGATCGAACGGTTCGGGATCTCGCTGGGCCCGTGGCTCCACCTCGCCGACGAGCGGCAACGGCTGGCCAACCCGTCCTTCGACCACATCACCGTGGTCCCCCGGGGCGTCACCCTCGGGGCCGAGATCCGCGGCGTCGATCTCACCGCCGAACTGGCCGACGAGGTCGTCGAAGAGCTCGCCGCCGCGTTGGCCGACTACAAGGTGATCTACTTCCGCGACCAACCGATCAGCTCCGCACAGCACGTCGAGTTCGCCCGTCGCTTCGGTCAGCTCGAGGTCCATCCGTTCATCAGCGGCAACGAGGCACACCCCGAACTCGTGCGGTTCGAGAAGGGGGCCGACACCGGCGGGTTCGAGAACGGCTGGCACCACGACGTCACCTGGCGAGAGGTGCCGTCGATGGGCGCCATCCTCCACGCGATCCAGGTCCCGCCCACCGGTGGCGACACCCTCTTCTCCGACATGGGCGCGGCCTACGACGGCCTCACCGACGAGTGGAAGGAACGCATCGAGGGGATGCACGCCATCCACGACTACATGCTCGCGTTCGCCCACCAAGTGCCCGACGACAAGCAGGCGGAGATGCGCGAGAAGTACCCGCTCGTGCGCCACCCCGTGGTGCGGACCCACCCGGTCACCGGGCGCAAGCTCATCTACGTCAACGGCTACTTCACCTCCCACATCGAGGGCATCGACGATGCTGAGAGCCGCGAGATCATCACCCATCTCATCGCCCAGCCGGCGATCCTCGAATACCAGTTCCGCCTCAACTGGGAGCCCGACACCGTGGTGTTCTGGGACAACGCCGCCGTGCAGCACTACGCCGCGAGCGACTACTACCCCGACATCCGCATCATGGAGCGGGCGAGCGTGGTCGGCACCCGGCCGGTCTGACGGCGACACCATGGCCGCGGCCACGGACTGGAACCCCGTCCTGCGGGGCGAATTCGACAAGCCCTACTGGGCATCGCTGATGGCGTTCGTCGCCGAGGAGCGGGCCGCGCACGAGGTCTACCCGCCTCACGAGGAGGTGTTCGCCGCCCTCCACCTCACGCCGCTGGCCGAGGTCAAGGTGCTGATCCTGGGCCAGGACCCCTATCACGGGCCCGGCCAGGCCCACGGGCTGTGCTTCAGCGTGCGGCGTGGCGTTCGGGTGCCGCCGTCGCTGCAGAACATCCACAAGGAGCTCCGCGACGATCTCGGGCTACCCGTGCCCGACCACGGCAACCTCGAGGCCTGGGCGCGTCAGGGCGTCCTCCTGCTCAACACGACACTGACCGTGCGCGCCCACCAGGCCGCGAGTCACCAGCGTCAGGGTTGGGAGACCTTCACCGACGAGGTCATCCACGCGGTGAACGCGAAGGCCGAGTGCGTGGTCTTCATCCTCTGGGGCGCTGCGGCCCGCAAGAAGCGGACGCTGATCGATCGCGACCGGCACGCGATCATCGAGTCACCGCACCCGTCGCCGCTCTCGGCCCACAAGGGCTTCTTCGGGACGAAACCCTTCAGTCGCGCGAACGACGCCCTCGTGGCGGCCGGCCGCGACCCCGTCGACTGGACCCTCCCGGCCCACTGACCGCCGCCGACCGACCCTGCGCGGCATCGAGCGACGCACGGAGGGAATCGAGTTCAGCGCGCGACAACGGGGCCCAGGCGCCGGGGGAGAGGCCGTCGAGTCCGATCGGCCCGACCCGTTCGCGCACCAGACGCAGGGTGGGGTGGCCGACGGCCGCGGTCATCCTGCGGACCTGGCGGTTGCGCCCCTCGGTGAGCGTCAGCCGGATCCATCGATCCGGCACCGACAGACGCACGCGGATCGGCGGATCACGCGGCGGGAGCCGGGGCGGGGTCTCGAGGAGTTCGGCCTCGGCCGGTCGGCTGCGGCCGTCCTTGAGATCGACGCCGTGGCGCAGCATGTCGAGGGCCGCCTCGTCGGGGATTCCCTCGACCTGGGCGAGATAGGTGCGCGGATGTCCGATGTCGGGCCGCATGAGCCGGGTGCGCAGGGCGTTTCCCCTGGTCAGGAGCAACAGCCCCTCGCTGTCGCGATCGAGGCGGCCGGCAGCGTAGACGTCGGGAACGTCGATGTGATCGGCGAGGGTCTCGCGACCGTCCCGGTCGGTGAACGCGGTGAGGACGCCGTAGGGCTTCCAGAACCGCAGCACCAGTTCGGGGTCGGCGGATGCCACGCCCGCGTCCTAGAAGTACCAGGGAAAGGCCGACCAGTCGGGGGCCCGCTTCTCCAGGAAGGCGTCACGACCTTCGACGGCCTCGTCCGTCATGTATGCCAGGCGGGTCGCCTCGCCCGCGAAGACCTGCTGGCCCACGAGCCCGTCGTCGATCAGGTTCATCGCGAACTTCGCCATGCGCTGACCGGTGGGCGACTTCGCGTTGATCTCGGCGGCCCACTCGAGGGCCACGGTCTCGAGCTCGTCGTGCGGCACGGCGGCGTTGCACATGCCCATCGCCACGGCATCGGCTGCGGAATGATCGCGTCCGAGGAAGAAGATCTCCCGGGCCCGCTTCTGGCCGACCTGACGAGCGAGGTAGGCCGACCCGAACCCGCCGTCGAAACTGGCGACGTCGGTGTCGGTCTGCTTGAACACGGCGTGCTCGGCACTCGCCAGCGTGAGATCGCACGTCACGTGGAGGCTGTGGCCGCCACCGACCGCCCAACCGGGCACCACCGCGACCACGACCTTGGGCATCGTCCGGATGAGCCGCTGCACCTCGAGAATGTGGAGACGGGCGGCCTTGGCCGGATCGACCGTGTCGGCGGTCTCGCCTTCCGCGTACTGGTACCCGGCCCGGCCGCGGATGCGCTGGTCACCACCGGAACAGAACGCCCAGCCGCCGTCCTTCGGCGAGGGCCCGTTGCCCGTGATGAGCACGCAGCCGACATCGCTCGTCATCCGGGCGTGATCCAGACACCGGTAGAGCTCGTCGACCGTATGTGGTCGGAACGCGTTGCGGACCTCGGGGCGATCGAAGGCGATGCGAACCGTGCCCTGGTCGAGGGCCCGGTGATACGTGATGTCGGTGAGGTCGGCGAAGCCGTTGACCTCGCGCCAACGGCTGGGGTCGAAGATGTCGGACACGGGGTGATCGCTCATGCGGGCCGAACGATAGCCGCGGCGTCAGGCGGCGACGCGGGCGAGCCGGGCGTCGAGGCGGGTCACCATCCGGTCGACCAGCTCACGACCCCGGGCGTCGCCCATGTCGAGCAACTCGACCGCGGTCAACGAACCCAGGACCATCAACAGGCCGTCTTCGTAGTCCGCGGTGAAGCGCTCGAGGGGATAGTCGTCGACCCCTGCCTCGACCAGGGCGGCGTGGTAGCGCCCCAGGAGCGTGTCGATCTCGGCTTCGTCGACGTCCGGGGCGGCCGAGCCGGCGATGAAGTACGCCACGTCGACCACGGCGGGACCGGTGCGCGACAGCTGCCAATCGATGAGCGCCGCGACCTCGTCGCCCTCGAAGAACATGTTGTCGAGGCGCAGGTCGCCGTGGAGCAGGCACTGCGGAAGGGTGGTGTGGACGTGTCGTCCCCGGTCGATGCCGTCGCGACGCAGCCGGTCGAGCAGTGTCTTCATGTGGGCGCTCACGTTGCGCCCCTCACCCCGAAGGAACTGCTTTCGGGTGCCGAGGAAGCTGGCCTGGAAGAACTTCGGGGCGATGCCACCCGACACCAGCCACGGTCCCGGTTCGGGCAGTCGGTCGCCCCAGGTGGCCGCGTGATAACGGGCGGCCACCTCGAGCACACGCCCGATCCGGTCGAGCGCAGCGCCCGCGACCTGGTCGCCGATCTCGGCCGGCGCCATGTCCTCGAGGATCAACACGCTGGCCCGGGGCTCGGGCTTCACGAACCGTTGCAGCAGCCAGGTGATGACACGCAGCAGCCAGACCGGCAGCCGTTCGAGCTTCCGGACGGCCGACATCTGCTTCTCCCAGTCGGGGTTCGGGTCGACATCGGCGAAGTACACGGCGGGCACCGGCGCGCCCAACGACGGCAGGATGTGTTGATACATGCGGATCTCGCGCTCGTAGACGCCGAGCATCTCCGAGCCGCTCCGGTTGTCGTCGATCGAGGTCGGGATCTTCGCGACCATCGTCGCCGGACCCTCGCCTCCCTCGTAGGCGACGGTCAGCCGGGCGAGATCACCGGCGAACCCCTCGCCGGTCCCGAGCACTGCGGCCTCACAGGTGCGCACTGTCGTCGACTCGTCGATCACGCCACCCTCTCGCAGGGCGTCGGTCAACCAGGGAGGGTCGATGTCGGCGAGGCCCTTCGGAAGCGTCCTGTCCATCCCTCGACCGTAGTCCCGATCCGCTCGACCGGAAGAAGAGGCGCCAGACCGATACCGAGCAGGTGATAGGGGAACAGGATCGCCATGAAGGCCAGCACCGCCCAGTGGAACGCCAGGGCGAGGCCGCACCAGACCGCGGCGACCCGGCCGCGCAGCAGGGCGAGCGGGGCCGCCAGCTCGACCAGAACGGACATGACCGCAGCCGGCCCGAGCAGCCATCCCTGCCGGAGCAGCCATCCGGCGAACGGCGAAGAGGTGTCGCCGAGGATCTCCTTGCGCGCGTTGTCGAACGCGATCTGATGCCGCAGCACGTCGCCGTCGAGCCATGCCGTGCCGCTGATCCGCCACTTCGCCACCCCGGCCAGGAAGTACGTCCCGACGGTCATGACCGCCATCGCGTCGACCGCCCAGCGGCGCCCGTCCTCGTCGTCGGCCCGAGGCGCGAATGCGGCCAGCGCGAGGACGACGAGGTGGAGCGCGACGAGGTTCTCCGTGTGGAACAACTGCCCCCACGAGTTGCGGTAGGTCGTGACGAACAGGAAGCCGATCGCCGCCACCGGTGCGGTCCAGCGCTCGTGGCGGCCCAGCGCCAGGAGTCCCGACGCGACCGGCGTCGCGATGACCGCCACGACCAGGACCGCATCAGCGACGGGGGCATCGAGGAACGCGAGCGGTCCCACGGGATCGAGACGGCGGGCCGCGTAGTCGAGCGGGTCCAGCAGGGCGGGCGCGCGCACCGCGGTCCAGACGGCGGCGTAGCCCGCGATCAGGGTCCGCAGGACGCCGAAGCGGGAGCGGCTACGCATCTGCGCACTCCGCGTGGACGTCGATCCCGAGCGGCGGCGCCCCCGAAGCCACCGTCTCGACCACGTCGTGACGCTCGGTCTGCACGCGGACGCGGCGCCCCTCGCCGAGCCGAGCCGCCACCTCGGCACACAACTGCTCGGCCTCGCCGCGGGCGACCGCACGGGTGACGGTGACCGCGGTCAGGATCACCTCGTCGGTCCCGGCGATCAACTCGGGCGACAGACGAACCGTGGAACCGTCGTCCTTCACCTCGACGACCGTGGCGATGTCGTGCACCGCGCCCCGGTCGGAGGCGAACATCGGGTAGGTCGACAGGGGATAGGTGTCGCTGCGCGGCGGTCGGGCCAGCGGCGACAGCACCACCACGGCCGCCAGGCCGACGAGCAGGAGGCGGGACCATCGGGGCACGGTTGCATCGTAGGAGCTGGCGGGGGAGCGCTAGGTTTCGGCGGTGCACGGGCTGAAGGGGAGACTGGGCAGAGCGGCCATGGGCTGGGTGCTGGTGGCCGGCGTGGTCGCCGTCGCCGTGCACCCGGAGGGCTGCGGTCGGCCCTCCGACGACGAACTGACGACCGCCGCCGAGCTCGCGGTCGAGTGGTTCGCGGCCAACCTGCAACCCGACGGACGCTTCGTGTACCGCTACGACCGCGAGCGGCGTGCGATCGAACCGGGCTACAACGACACCCGCCACGCGGGTGTGATGTGGTCGCTGTGGCAGGCCGAGGCCGACGGCATCGCCGGCGCCGGTGACGTGGCCGAGGCCGCCTTCGCCCATGTCGAACGCCGTCTCGTCGACACCGTCATCGGCCCCGCGTTCGGCTCCGGGCCGCGGCCCGGGAGCGGCGCGGCCGGTCTGCTCGTGGCCGCTCTCGACGAACGACGGCTCGCCACCGGTCGTACCGACCATGACAAGCTGCTCGTCGACCTGGGCCACACGCTCGCCGCCGTCGTCAACGACGACGGGAGTGTCAGCGCCGACATCGACGTCCGCACGGGTCCGGGGGATGCCCGCTCTCCCTTCTTCACCGGCGAGGTGATGTGGGCGCTGGCCCGGCTCCACCTGACGTTCCCGGGGGAGGGGTTCGACCGACCGGCACTGCGGATCCGGCGTTATCTCGTGGAGGATCGCGATCGGGTCGAGACTCCCTGGCCGCCGGTGTCGGATCACTGGGGCGCCTACGCGTTCGAAACGATGGACCGGTGGCCGGAGCCCCCGCCGGTCACCGAACGCGAGGAGGAGTGGCGCTCCCGCCAGCTCGGTCTCTTCAGCCTCCAGGTCCGCTACGAGTCGCAGCGCCAGGGCGGGATCACGCGCCTCACCCGGGGCCCGATCGCGCTCGCGGCGGGTGTGGGGACGCTCGGCGAGGGCCTGGGCAGCCACCTACTCCAGCTGCGACGCAACGACGATCGTCTCTCCGACCAGGAGGCCCTGGTCGAGCGGGCCGACTGCGCGGCGCACCTGCTCGTCGAACGCCAGGTCGACCGGACCGATGCCGCCGACGACGCGGAACCGCACCGCACCGTCGGCGCGTGGTTCCGCCTCGGCGACACCCAGATGGACGATCAACAGCACGCCCTCAGTGCACTGCTCCTCCTGCGCGACACCCGACTCGGAGACGACCCATGACCCTCACGGTGCTGATTCTGGCGATGATCGCCGCCGCCAACCCACTCCGCGCCGTCAGTGCCCGTCCCGACGACACGACGACCGCCACCGTGGCTGCCGCGGCCGCAACGACGCTCGTGCTGGTCGGACTCACCGCCGTCGTGTCGGGGCCGTTCCTCGACCTGATCGACCTCTCGGGGCCCAGCGCCCGGATCGCCGCCGGCATCGCCCTGCTCGTCGTCTCCCTCCGCGACGTGTTCCTCGCGCCACCCTCGGCATCACCCGCGCCGTCCGGTCCCGTGGCCGGAGTGGTTCCGCTCGCGTTCCCGGTCGTCTTCACGCCGGCGCTCGCCCTCCTCGCCGTCGCCGGCGGCGCCGAGCGGGGCGTGGGCCCGACGGTGCTGGCCGGAGCGGTCGCCATGATCCCGGTGGTGGTCGGCCTCCTCCTCGGCTCCCTCCGGGCATCGCGGATGGGCGTGGCGACGGTCGGGATCGGCGGTGCCGGACTCGCCGCGCTGGTGGTGCTCGACGGCGTCTACGCCATCTGACTCAGGCGAACTCGGCGAGGAGCGGAGCTGCCGCTGCGGCATCGAGGAGCAGCACGTCGGCCCCTCCGTCGGTGAAGAAGCGCGTGGTCGGCAACGTCGCGGTCGCCGGATCGGCACCACGGATCGTCAGCCCGAGACGCAGGACCGTGGGGATGCCGAGGTCGTCGTCGACCCGGACGTTGGCCGCGACACCGTCGAGGGCATCGAGAAGGGTGAACGGGTTCCGGGTCTCACCCAACTCCCGGAAGACAGCGGCGAGGAAGGCCTGCTGGCGAGTGACCCGACCCAGGTCGGCCGTCGGGTCGCGTCGTTCGACGCCATCGACGATCTCGGTGTAGGTGCGGGAGCGGACATAGGCGAGTGCCTGGGTGGCATCGAGTTCGTTGACGCCGGCCACCGGGAGCGACAATCCCGACTTCGGGTCGAAGGCGGGGTGGGGCACGTCGATCGAGACGGTCCCGAGGGCATCGACCAGCGACAGGAAGCCGGCGAAGTCGACCTCGAGATAGTGATCGATCCCGATGCCCAGCTGGTCCTGCACCGTGCGGATCAGCAGCTCCGGACCACCGACGGCGAAGGCACTGTTGATGCGCCGATTCGTGCCGTCGACCGGAACCCAGAGGTCACGGGGGATCGCCAGCAGCCGGACGTCGTCGCCGTCGACCCGCATGACGGCGATCGTGTCGGTGCGCTCGCCCTCCGAACCGAAGATCACCCCGGCGTTCTCGACGTCGGCGTCGACGCCTTCGCGGGAGTCGGTGCCCACGACGAGATAGTTCGTGGCGTTCGCACTTCCGGCCGTGACCGAGGACAGCTCGAGTTTCTCGACCCCGGCCCACGTCCACCATGCCGATGCGGCGAGGTAGAGCGGCACGAGCGAGAGCACGACCAGCGCACCAAGGACCCACGGCCAGCGCCGCCGACGAGGGCCTGGAGGTTCGCGCGGGTCGAGCGCCGGCGCGGCCGCGGGAGGCGTTGCCGCAGGCCCTGCGGGGACGTGGAACGACCTTGGGTCGCGATCGGGTCCTTCCATCCCGCCAGTCCATCACCTCCGCGGCCGACTTCCGCAGCACACCCGGTGACACTTGTGACACACCGCGGCCAGATACCCTATCTGACCGTGTGCAGTGCCCGGGCCACTGCGCAGCGTGACTTCGACCCACCCATGCGCCATTTCCTCCCTTCCTCTGCCTCGCGAGTCCGCTCGATCGTCCGGATCGTTGCGGTCCTCGCGCTCGTTGCGACGGTCGCGCCCGCCGCGGCCCAGGACGAGGAGACGATCAGCGACATCCGGCGCGAGCGGGAGGAAGCGCGCGACGCGGAGGCCGCGGCACTGGCCGAACTCGAGCTCCTGGAACTCGAGGACGAACGGGTCGCCGAGATCCTCGCCGAGATCCAGGCTGCGGTCGACAACCAGGCGGCCCAGGTCCAGGCCGCTCGGGTGCAGCTCGATGCGGCCGAAGCCGAGGTGGAGGCCCGCACCACCGCGGCATTGGAGGCAGCCGATGCCATCGTCGTCACCGAAGCCCAGATCCAGCAACGAGCGGTCGATGCGTTCGTGGGCACCAACCGCGACATCGAACCCTGGCTCGCGTCGTCCGACCTGAACCTCACCGCCATCCGGCTCTCGATGCTCGAGTTCGCGGCGGGCAGCGATCGTGATCTGCTCGACGAGCTCCGCACCAACCAGGCCGAACGCGAAGCCAACCTCCGAGCCGGCGAGGACGCCCGGGCAGAGGCCGAGCGGCTGGAAGCGCTGCTGGAGGACGAGCTCGGCGAACTCGAGACCCGGCTCGAGGTCCAGGCGGAGATCCAGGCCGAGCTGCAGGCCCGTATCGACGCCTGGCAACGCGAGGCCGACCAGCGAGCCCGGGATGCCGAGGACCTCACCCAACTGATCAAGGACAAGCAGGCAGAGGAACTCGGGTTCGACCCGGGCGACCCGGGGGCGGCATCCGTCGACGGGTTCATCATGCCGACCGAGGGCAGAGTCGGATCGCGGTTCGGCCCCCGCGTCCACCCGATCTTCGGCACCTCGCGCATGCACAGCGGGGTCGACATCGGTGCACCGACCGGACAGGCGGTCTGGGCATCGAAGGAGGGCCGCGTCATCTTCGCCGGCGTCAAGGGCGGCTACGGCAACACCGTGATCGTGCAACACGAGGGCAACGTGGCCACGCTCTACGCCCACCTCAGCGCCCTGCGGACGAGTGTCGACGAGTGGGTCGACACCGGCGAAGTGGTCGGACTGATCGGCTCGACCGGTTGGAGCACGGGTCCGCACCTCCACTTCGAGACCCGGGTCAACGGTGAGCCGAAGGACCCGCTGCTCTTCCTGCCGGCTTGAGCGTTCCGATTTCGCTCCGCGGCATTTCCGGCTACGGTGCCACGCTGCGTCGTGAGACCGACGCTGGGTGACCAACGGATGGGCGATGGTCACGCGTGGAGGGAAGTAGTGATGGGCGCCGAAGAACCGGGCACTGGGTTGGATCCTGCAGGGGTGGTGCGCGACTTCGCGCGCGTCCGTCGCGGCTACGACCCGGCCGCGGTCGACCGACATCTCGCAACGATCGCCGAGAAGATGACGGCGCTCACCGAGCGCGAGACCGCGCCCGACGAGTCCCTCGATCTCGTACTGCAGGCAACCCGCCGATCCGTGGAAGAAGCACTGCAGGACGCGCGAGCCCGGGCCGAGACGATCGTGGCCGAGGCCGAGGAGGTGGCGGCCTCACGCATCGCCGAAGCGGAGGCCGCGGCGGAAACCGTCACCGCCCACGCGGCCGAGAAGGTGTTCGCGCTCGATGCCGAAGGGCGCGAACGCTACGCGGAGATGGTGCGCCTCACCGACGCCCGGACCGACACACTGGCCCGGCTCGAGACAGAGATCGCCGACCGCCTCCAGGTCTTGCGAGCAACCGCCGCCGACCTCGAGCAGCTGGCCCGATCCCTCGCCGATCCGGCGTCGACCGACACGCGCACTATCGCCGCCCTGCGCGACGGCACCGTCGAGATCGTGCTGTCCGCCGAACCCGGAAGCAACGACTGACCTCGGACTAGGTTGCCTTCGTGCTGGTGTGCGTGGGCGATCTTCTCGAAGAGGTGCTCGTACGCCTCCGCGCCGATCCGGTGCGCGGCGGCGACCGTGAGGTGCGGGCCGCACGCGTTCGCGGTGGGAGCGCGGCCAACGTCGCCGCGATCAGTGCCGAGTTGGGCGCGCACCCCCGCTTCGTCGGCCAGGTCGGTGACGACCATGTCGGGCGCACCCTCGTGGAGGATCTGCGCCGCCGAGGAGTCGCAGTCCACGCGTCGTTCGCCGGCGGCACCGGCGTGATCGTCACGATGGTCGGCCGCGGCGGTCGCAGTCGCCTGATCGACCGGGGCGCCAGCCGACGGCTCACCGTGGTCGCGCCCGAGGGCCTCGACGACGCCTCACAGCTCTATGTCGCGGGGTCCGCGTTCACCGAGGACCCGTTCGCCAGTGCGATCGACCGACTGCTGGGAGAAGCCGCCGACGCCCGTGTCCCGGTCACGATCGGTGGCCCGTCGGTGGCCGAACTCGAGAGCCTCGGGTCGGGCGCCTTCCTGGCCCTGTGCGCGGCGGTACGCCCGGCCCATGTCGTGATGAACCGGGCCGAACACTCCGCGCTCGGCATCTCGCCGCGGGAACCGATCGAAGGGGCCAGCATCACCGTGGTCACCAACGGGCGCCGGCCCACGCTGGTGATCGACGCCGACCGCGCGGTCTCCGTCGAAGTACCGCCGGTCGACGATCTCCTCGACCGCACCGGCGTCGGCGACGGATTCCTGGCCGGGTTCCTGCGCTCGCGCGACGCCGGCGCCGACCCGGTGTCGGCCGCCCACGCCGGCCATCGCGCGGCAGCCCAGGTGTTGCGACAGCTCGGACCGACCACGGGAGCCGCCCCATGAGCACCGAACCGTCCACCCGCGAAGCCATTCGCGACGTACTCGCCGCCTACTGCCGCGGCATCGACCGCCGCGACCGCGATCTGGTCCGTCCGTGCTTCCGGGCCGATGCGACCGACGACCACGGCACCGGTCCTCGTCCGGTCGACGACTTCCTCGACTGGTGCTTCTCCCTGCTCGAGGGCTACGACTCCACCTTCCACTTCCTGGGTCAGTCGACCTTCGACTTCCGTTCGGAACGAGACGCACGGGTGGAGACCTACGGGATCGCGTCGCATCGCACGGCAGGAGGACCCGACCATCGCAACCTGGTGACCGGCTTCCGCTATCTCGACACATTCGCCCTCGACGACGAGGCCGGTTGGCAGATCGCCCGGCGGATCGCGGTCACCGACTGGTCACGGGTCGACCGAGCCCACGACTGGTGGCTGATCGGCGACCGACTCCTCACCGGCCGCCCCGGACCTGACGACCCGAGCTACCACCACTAGCTTCGGCCGTCATGCGCGCCGCCCTGCTCACCGGACCGAATGCCCCACTCGAAATCGTCGACGACCTCGAGGTCGAGGAGCCCCGAGCCGGGGAAGTCCTCGTCGGGGTCACCAACTGTGGGATCTGCCACAGCGACGTGACCGTGCAGGAGAGCGGCTTCGCCGTTCCCGCCGTGCTCGGCCACGAGGCCGCCGGCCGCGTGGAGGCCGTCGGACCGGGGGTCACCCACCTGGCGGTCGGCGACCACGTGATGCTCACGCCGCTGGCTCCGTGTGGCCACTGCCCGGCGTGTGCCCGACACGAGGCGACGGCCTGTCCCGATGCGCTCTCGTTCTCGGCCAACGCCCGCCCCGACGGCACCACGCCGTTCTCACGCCACGGCGCGCCGGTCTACCGAGGTCTCGGTGTGGGCGGATTCGCGGAACAGACCGTCATCTCGGCCAGCGGCGCGGTCCGCATCCCGGACGACATCCCGCTCGATGTCGCCTGCGTCATCGGCTGCGCGATGCAGACCGGGGTGGGCGCCGTCTTCAACACGGCGGCCGTCGAGCGGGGGAGTGCCGTGCTCGTGATGGGGCTCGGCGGCATCGGCCAGGCGATCGTGCAGGGTGCCCGCATCGCGGGCGCAACCCGGATCATCGTGTCCGACCCGGTCGAAGCGCGACGCGAGGCGGCCTCGGCTTTCGGGGCCACCGATCTCGTCGACCCCACGAGCGACGATCTCGCCGCGGCCGTTGCGGACGCCACCGGCGGCCAGGGTGTCGACTACGCGTTCGAGGCCGCCGGTCGGGCGGCCCTCGTCGAGCAGGGCATCGACAGCACCCGGGTCGGGGGCACGACGGTCATGGTCGGCGCCTCACCGATCGAGGAGAACGTCACGATCAATGCCGCCGTGCTGTTCATGACACTGCAGAAGCGGCTCGTCGGCAGCCTGCTCGGCCACTGCTGGCCCGACCGCGACATCCCGCTCCTGCTCGATCTCTACCGCAACGGCAGCCTCGATCTCGACGGGATGATCAGTCACCGTCTCGGGCTGTCCGAGGTCAACGAAGGAATCCGACGGCTCCACGACGCGGACGGCATCCGCACCGTGCTCGACCTCAGCGCCTGATCGCCGCCATCAGGGCGTCGACCACGGGCCCGATCGGCGGGGCCGGGGTCACCCCCAGCGGCTCGAGGGTGAACGACACCTCGGTGGCGGTGCCCGACGTGGCGCCGACGGTCACCGCGAGTTGCCCGACGGCCGGTGCCTCGCCCACGACGATCTCGAGCATGCCGACATGGGGATCGACGAAGATCACCTCGCCCACCTCGTGGCCGGCCTCCGTCAGCCGGGCCAGCAACTCGTCGGGCTCCACCTCGACGCGGTAGTACTCGTCGACGTCGGCGGGCCGAGTCGTCTCCGCGGGCGAAGCCGCCGGGTCGGCCCGACCCGATGCAGGAGCGGGCGGTGGTGGCTGCGCCCCGGGTTCGTGGTGACGGAGCACATCCCATGCCTCGTTGACATCGGCGGCTGCCGCAGCCGAGCCCCCGGCATCGGGGTGCGCCCGTCGGATCGCGTGGCGGTGGGCCCTGCGTAGGGCACCGTCGTCGGCGTCAGCCTCGACTCCGAGAATGCGCCGTGCGTCGTCGAGATCCACCCCGGCAGTCTGGCCCACCCGAACCAGACTGCCGTAGGCGGACGACCGGGAGTGCGTCAGGTCGTGCTCTTGGCCCCCCGAGCCAAGGCGGGGTCGAGCGCGGCATCGGCCCGAGCCGCGGCTGCGGTCAGACCCCCGGTGCGGCGCCGCACGCTGTAGGCCACGTCGATGTCGAGCCCGCACTCGCGCAGGTCACGATGGAGCTCGCGGGCTCGCTGCGACAGTGCCAGGGCGCCGTGGACGGGTACCACCACCACGCCGAGACGACCCGGAGCGATGGGCGCCGTACGGTCGGTCCAACCCAGGTGACGATCGATGATCGCGAGGATCGCGGCCTCCGTGAGGGCACGAGTGTCGTCGTCGGCATGGCGAAGTAGTTCGCCGCCGAAGTTGACGACGAGGACGCCTGCGCCGAAGCCCTGCTTCGCCACGTGGTGTTCCTCGCCTTCGAGCAATGCCGCCCATCCGCCGCTCGCGATGGGAATCGTCTTGGTCGATCGTCTGATCGAGAGCATGGTGTACCTCCCTGCGCGTCCAACTGTTGCGTGCCTGCTCCGTCTCCACTGGCCCCGCGTCACGAGGCCCTCACCGAAGTTGCGGCTTCGTCACCCGACCGACACCGAAGTCCGACGCTGCGGGTTCTTTTCGAGTACCCAACGTGGGATCGGGCCCCGGGAGGGCACACGGCCTAGCCTCCAGCCCATGGAAGCGGAGCGGATCACGTTCGTCGGCGCCGCCGGAGCCGAGCTCTCGGCCGATGTGCGACGACCGACGGGCCCCGTCGTCGGCAGCGTGTTGATGGCCCACTGCTTCACCTGCTCGAAGGACCTTCACACCACGACCCGCCTGGCGCGGCGGTTCGCCGAGGCCGGCTGGGTCACGTTCTCGTTCGACTTCACCGGTCTCGGCGAGAGCGACGGGGACTTCGCGTCGTCGTCGGTGAGCACCAATGTCGGCGACCTCCGTCGGGCGGCCGTCGCGATGCTCCAGCACGACATCGGTCCCTGCCTCCTGCTGGGACACAGCCTCGGCGGCGCCGCAGCCGTGTTGGCCGCGGCGTCGTTGCACACGGTCGACGCGGTCATCTGCATCGCCTCCCCGTCCGATGTCGGCCACATTCGGCACCTTCTTCCCGACGACGCCGATGACCGAGCGGACCGCTTCACGGTCAACGTGGGCGGGCGGCCCTTCGATCTCGATCCGGGCTTCCTGGCCGACCTCGAAGCACACGACGTGCGGACCGCGGCCCGTGAGCTGGGGCGCCCGATGCTGGTCGTGGAGGCCGGCGCCGACACCGTCGTGGGGGCCGACGAAACCGCGGCACTGGCCCGGGCCGGGCGGGCCGACCTGGTCCGCATCGAGGGCGCCGACCATCTCTTCTCCTCGCCCGACCACGCCCGGCAATTGGCCGAGGTCGTGGTGAAATGGGCGACTCGCCACACATCTGGGTAGCATGTACCGGTCTTTGACGCGGCTCGCCACATCCGGCGAGCCGTTCCGCGAGGCGACGAACAGGAGTAATTCGTGAGCGCCGTTCCCTATCTGGCTTTGATCTCGGCAATCGCCGGGCTCGCACTGGCCGGCTTCTATTACAAGGCCGTCGAGGCCGCCCCTCCGGGCAACGACCGGATGGTCTTCCTCATGACCGAGATCCAGAAGGGCGCGAAGGCCTTCCTGAAGCAGGAATACACCTGGGTCTCGGTGTTCGTCGTCGCAATGATGGTCCTCCTCGCGGCCGTCATCACCCCGCTCGCTGCGGTGAGCTACCTCATCGGGGCCACCCTCTCGGCCACGGCCGGCTACGCCGGCATGACCGTTGCGACGATGGCCAACGCCCGCACCACCGAGGCGGCCAAGGACGGTCCGGGCAAGGCCCTTCCGATCGCCTTCCGGGGCGGCGCGGTGATGGGCTTCTCGGTGGCCGGGCTCGCCCTCGGCGGCCTCATGCTCACCTACCTGATCTTCGTGGTCTGGGCGCAGGTCGACGACGCATTCGAGATCGTCACGGCCTACGGCCTCGGCGCCTCCTCCATCGCGCTGTTCTCGCGCGTCGGCGGCGGCATCTACACCAAGGCCGCTGACGTCGGCGCCGACCTCGTCGGCAAGGTCGAGGCGGGCATCCCCGAAGACGACCCGCGCAACCCGGCCACCATCGCCGACAACGTGGGCGACAACGTCGGCGACGTCGCCGGCATGGGCGCCGACCTGTTCGAGTCCTACGCCGGCTCGATCATCGCCCCGATCTCGGTGACCGCGTTTGCGTTCGCGCTGGTCGCAGAGGATGCCGACACGGCGGGCTTCGTCTCGTTGCTGACCTTCCCCATGGCGATCGCCTTCGTGGGCATGATCGCCTCGATCATCGGCTCCTTCCTCGTGAAGGGCGGCAACAGCACCGACTCGAAGGCGCTCAGCAAGGCGTTGCACCTCGGCACCAACGTGGCCATGGGCATCACCGCCGTCGCAACCTTCGGGGTCGCCTACTGGATGTTCGGCGACAGCGCCGACTTCGCCGAAGAGGCCCCCTACGGCCTGGCCATCTCGGTCGTCGGCGGCCTGATCGTCGGCTGGGCGCTCGGCAAGACCGCCGAGTTCTACACCTCGGATCACTTCGGCCCGGTCAAGAAGATCGCCGCCCAGTCCGAGACCGGACCCGCGACCACGGTCCTCGCCGGTATCAGCGCCGGCATGGTGTCGGTCGCATCGTCGGTGCTCCTCATCGTGCTGGGCGTCGGTATCGCCTACTGGGGCGGCGAGCAGACGCTCGGCGCCGATCTGCCCAACGGCTTCGGCGGGATCTACGGCATTGCCGTCGCCGCCATCGGCATGCTCGCCACGACCGGTGTGGTCGTCTCGGTCGACGCCTACGGCCCGATCGCCGACAACGCCGGCGGCATCGCCGAAATGGCGGAGCTCGATCCTTCGGTACGCGAGGTCACCGATGCCCTCGACTCGCTCGGCAACACCACCGCCGCCGTCGCGAAGGGCTTCGCCGTCGGTTCGGCCGCGCTCACCGCGCTCGCGCTCTTCAAGAGCTTCGAGTTCGCGATCGCCGAGGCCAGTGGAGGCAGCGAGATCCTCAACCTCAACGTCGGCGAAGTCGACGTGTTCATCGGGCTCTTCATCGGAGCCGGCCTGCCCTTCCTCTTCGCGGCGCTCACGATCGATGCCGTCGGTCGAGCAGCCAACGCGATGATCGAGGAAGTGCGTCGCCAGTTCCGTGAGATCCCGGGCCTGCGCGAGGGCAAGGAGGGCGTCGTGCCCGATTCCGCCCGCTGTGTGGCCATCTCCACGGAGGCCTCCCTCAAGGAGATGATCATCCCCGGGGCGCTTGCCGTGGTCGTGCCGCTCGTCACCGGTTTCATCAGCATCAACGCGCTGGGCGGCCTTCTCGCCGGTGCCCTCGTGACCGGTTTCGCGCTCGCCATCTTCATGGCCAACGCGGGCGGCGCCTGGGACAACGCCAAGAAGTACATCGAGGCGGGTGCGCACGGCGGCAAGGGTGGCGATCCCCACAAGGCCGCCGTCGTCGGCGACACCGTGGGCGACCCGTTCAAGGACACGTCCGGTCCCGCCATGAACATCCTGCTGAAGGTGATGACCATCGTCTCGCTCGTGTTCGCGAGCGCGTTCGTCTGACCCTGAACTGAACCGATCGTCGAGCGCGGGGGCCCTTCGGGGCCCCCGCCTCCGCGTTCGGGCCGAACGGCCCCTATCGCCCCGCAGCGTGAGCGATACCGTGCGAGAGGTGAGCGACATCACCCAGGCGCGCAGAGAACTGCGGCTCGACATGCGTCGTCGACGGGCCGAACTCGACGACGACGACCAGGCCGCCGCGACCATGGCCGTGATGGCGCGACTGGCGCGGGTTCCGACGCTGCGGACCGCCACACTCGTCGCCGGGTACCGAGCGGTGCGCGGCGAGGTCGACATCGATGCGTCGCTGATCCTGCTCGCCGAACGCGGCACGGCGATCACCGTTCCCCGGGTCAACGGCGAGCACCTCGAGTTCGTGCGATGGACGCCGGAGCAGACGACCGAGGCCGGTGCCTTCGGCATCCCTGAGCCCACGGGCGGCGATGTCGTCGCCCTCGAACGCCACGACGTCGTCCTGACCCCCCTCGTCGCCTTCGATGCCGCCGGCAACCGCCTCGGACAGGGTGGGGGCTTCTACGACCGGGCCCTCGCCCGCTGCGGCGACCGTCGGCCGACGGTCATCGGTGTGGCCCACGCGTTCCAGCAGATCGACCACGTGCCGGTGGAGGCATGGGACGTCGCCATCGACGCCGTGGTGACCGAGGAGGGCGTGATGGAGTTTCGCCCCGGCGCCCTCGATCCCGGCATCTGACCGAGACCGCCTCCGGCAAGGTAGAAAAGACCCGTGCGCGTAATCGTGGTCGGAGCCGGTGAAGTCGGTGCATACGTGGCCGAACGCTTGAGTCGGGAAGGCCACGACGTGGCCGTCGTCGAACTCGACGCATTCCGCCTCCGTCAGCTGAGCGATGATCTCGACGTCCTGACGGTCGAGGGGTCCGGCACCCATCCGGCGACCCTCCGGCGGGCAGGGGTCGAACAGGCCGAACTCCTGGTCGCGGTCACGAGCAACGACGAGGTGAACCTCATCTCGTCGCTCCTCGCGAAGTCGATCGGCGTACCCCGCACGGTCGTGCGCATCGAGGCCCCCGAACTCCGCGGCGACGACGCGGAGGACGTGCGGCTCGCCTCGGGCGCCGACCTCGTGATCGACCCCGACGCGGAAGCCGCCGCCGAAGTGCTCGAACTGCTCGAGTTCCCGGGCGCCGACGAGGTCGCCTACATGGCCGGCGGCGAGGTCATCGTGATCGGTGCCCGGTTGCCGGAGAACGCCCCGCTCATCGGCCGCACGCTGAAAGACATCGGCGAGGAGTTCGAACCCGATTGGGACTTCGTCATGGGATCGATCGGGCGCGGCGAGGAGACGATCATCCCGCGCCGAGACCATCGCCTCGAACCGGGCGACCACGTGCGCGTCGCCATGAAGCGACGGGCCCGCAAGATGGTGGCGGAGCTGTTGGGGCTCGACCGGGGGAGCCTCACCCGCATCATGTTGCTCGGTGGCGGGCGCACGGCCGAGATCCTGGCCGAACGGCTGACCAGCCGTGGTGTCCAGGTGGTCATCGTCGAACGCAACCCCGCCCGGGCCCGGGTGCTGGCCGAGAACCTCGACGACACCCTCGTGCTCGAGGGCGACATCGCCGACGCCGACCTGCTCGAGGAAGCCGACGTGGGTCGCTACGACATGGTCGTCGCCCTGACGGGCGAGGACGACGCCAACATCCTCGCCTGCCTCTACGCGAAATCCGTGGGCGCCGGGGAGACCGTCGCCGTCGTACATCGCCTGGCGCTGCTCTCGCTTCTCGGCCAGGCGGGCATCGATGTGGCGCTGTCGCCTCGAACCGCCACCGCCAACGGTGTGCTCCGCTTCGTTCGCGGCGACGTCGCCGCGGTCGCGACCTTCCTGCAGGGCGACGCCGAGGTCATCGAACTGGAGATCGCGCCCGACAGCCCGGCCGACGGCTCGTTGGTCAAGGACCTCGGCCTCCCGAAGGACGTGCTCATCGGCGCGTTCGTCCGCGACGGCAAGCCGCAGATCGCCCGCGGGCGCAGCCGACTGCGCGGACGAGACCACATCGTCGCGTTCGCGATGCCCGGTGCGGTCGACGAGGTCCACCGAGTCCTGGGGTGAGTCGACCGCGACTGCCCGGCGAGCAACGCGAGGTACTCCATTTCGGCGCGCCGGTTCGCCGCTCCTACGCCCGGTTGGCGATTACCGACTCGGTCGCCTCCGTCGGCTTCCTGGCCATGGTGTGTGGTGCCGTCGGGGTCTTCGACGATGGCGGCGATGGCCTCCTGCTCCTCATCATCGGTCTCGCACTTCTGCTCACCGGTGGCCTCGGCCGCCGCTCGTTCTCCCGCAGCGCACGGCCGGCGCCGGGCCGGGTGCTCACCGGCCTGGCCCTGAGCTGGATCGTGGTCGTGCTCTTCGGTGCCGGCATCTATCTCGTCACCGGCACGATCACGCGGGTCGATGAAGCCCTGGTCGAGTCGGCGGCCGGATTCAGCACGACGGCCCTGACCACCCTCGATCCCGCGGAACTCACGGTGCCGATGCAGCTCTGGCGAGCCACCACGCAGTGGTTCGGTGGCCTCATCGGCATCGTCGCCGGCGTCATCGCCCTCCCACTGGCGTTCCGCGGCCGCTATCTCGCGGTGAACAGCACCCAGCAGAACCCTGACCGGCTCGCGCCGAGTCCCGAGATCGGTCGCCAGCGCGTCGCCTTCGTCTACACCGCGCTCACGGCCGTGGCCGGCGCGGCCTACGCGCTCACCGGGCTCGGCCCCCTCGACAGCGCCGTCCACGCCCTGACCACCGTCTCCACCGGAGGCTTCTCCTCCCAGCCCGACAGCTTCGTGGGCTTCGGCACCGGGCCCCGAGTGGTGGCGACGGTCGGCATGATCATCGGCGGTTCGAGCTTCTTCGTGATCTGGTGGCTCGTCCGCGGCCGGCTCAGGCCGGTGTGGCGGAGCACCGAACTGCGCCTCTACTTCGGTCTGCTGAGCGTGGGCACCATCCTCGTCGCGCTCGACGCCGACGGCATCGGGTTCCTCGACGCGCTCTTCACGAGTGCGTCCGCTCTCAGCACGACCGGTTTCGCGGTGGGCGACTGGACGGTGCTCAACGACGCGCTGCTCACGGTGCTGCTCGTCATGATCGGCACCGGCGCCATGTCGGGGAGTGCCGGTGGGGGCCTCCGCGTGATCCGGGCCTGGATGCTGGTCGGGTTCGCGTCACGAGAGCTGCGGCGCCAACTCGACCCCCACTCGATCGTCGTGGTGAAGCAGGGGGGCGTCGCCATCGACGAAGCCACGCTCGAACGCAACACCGGCTACCAGATCGGCCATCTCGGCATCTGCGCCGTGGCCGCGTTCCTGCTCGCCGCGGGCGGGGTCGCGGTCGACGGCGCGATCTTCACGGCGGTGTCCGTCGTGTCCACCCACGGGCCCGGGGTGGGCGTCGGGCCCTTCGGTGACATCTCCGACTGGTCACCGATGGCCCGCCTCCTCCTGCTGCCGTTCATGCTCGCCGGCCGCCTCTCCATCCTCCCACTGCTGCTCGGGGTCTCGACCCTCTTCGCGAGCGAGAAGGCACTCAAGCGCACCAGCCGACGGGTCGTGTCGAAGGTGCTCTCCCGATGACCGGACTGTTACGGCCCCGGGCGAACGCAGCCGAGAAGGCAACCCGTCTCGCGGACGAGCCCCGTGGCGTACCCAACACCGCGCTCCACGTGACCGGCATCGCCCTGACCTTCGTCGCGGTGGGCATGGCCCTCACCACGTTCGTCGAGTGGCGCTCGACGAACGTCGACACCGCCGCCATGGCCGTCTCCACCGCGGTCTGCGGCGGACTGGGGGTGGCGTTGTGGCGCGGCACGCGAGCGGGATCCGTGCGCACCCGGGCGATCTTCGCCGCCGTGGGATGGACCTGGCTCATCGTCACGCTGGTGGGTGCCACGCCCTATCTGCTCGCCGGCACCTTCGGCACCGGCGGTCAAGACTTCCTCGAGCAGCTGGTGAACTCGATCTTCGAGGCGGCATCGGGCTTCAGCTGCACGGGGTCGACCGCGCTCACCGACTTCGAGACCCCCGGACGGGGGCTGATGCTCTACCGCCAGGCCACCCAGTGGTACGGCGGCATGGGCATCGTCGTCCTGGCGGTGACGATCCTTCCGTTCCTCGGCGTCGGTGGCCTCGACCTCATCACGGCCGAGGCCCCGGGTGAGGCCGGCGACCGCCTGACCCCCCGGGTCTCCGAGACGGCACGCAACCTCTGGGTCATCTATGTGTTCTTCACGCTCGCGGTTGCCGCGGCGCTCTTCGCCGTGCCGGGACCGAGCTTCTACGACAGCATCGCCCACGCCCTGACGACCACGTCGACCGGCGGGTTCTCGCCCTACGGTTCCTCGATCGGGCACTACGACAGCGTGGTGGTCGAACTCGTCGTCATGGCCGGGATGCTCTACGGCGGCGCGAACTTCGCCCTCCATTGGCGGGCCGCTCGGGGCGAGCTCCGGGCCTACCCCCGCGATCCGGAGTTCCGGGCCTACCTCTGGATGATCGCGATCGCCATGACCCTGGTGGTGGGGATACTCATCCTCGATTCTCCCTACTCGGTGGGTACGGCGCTGCGAACCGGTGCCTTCAACGTGATCTCCCTCGGCACCAGCACCGGCTTCGGCAACGCCACCGGTGCCGGATCGGCGGGCGACTTCGTGACGTGGGCCCCGGCCGCCCAGATGGTGATCCTCTTCCTGTTCGTGTCCGGAGGCTCGACCGGCTCCACCTCGGGCGGCATCAAGGTGATGCGGGTCCAGGTGCTCTTCTCGCACACCATCCGTTCGATTCGCCGGACGCAGCAGCCGCGGGCGGTGCTCACCGTGAAACACGGCACCACGGCGGTTCGGGAGGACATCGTCTCCCGGATGGCGGGCTTCTTCCTGCTCTACGCCCTGCTGATCCTCGTGGGCGTGGTGGTGCTGACCGGGCTGGGGGGCGATTTCGACGCGTCGGTCGGCGGCACGATCGGCTCGCTCGGCAACATGGGACCGTCGTTGGGCGAAGCCGGGCCGACCGCGTCGTTCTCCACCGCGTTCTCGCAGCCCGCGCGACTGGTGCTGGCCCTGCTGATGCTGATTGGGCGGCTCGAGATCTTCCCGATGCTGTTGATGTTCGCCGCGCCCTACCGGGCGGTCAGCGACCGCCTCACTCGCTGAGCAACTCGATCAAGACCGTCAGGAACCATCCGGGGTCATGGCTTCCGGCCATCTCGCGGGCCGAGTGCATCGCCAGCTGCGCACATCCGGCGTCGACGACCGCGATACCGAGCTGGCCGGCCGAGATCGGCCCGATCGTCGACCCACACGCGAGGTCCGTCCGGTTGACGAAGCGCTGGAGGGGCACGTCGGCCCGCTCGCAGGCGAGGGTGAAGGACGCGGCCGTGGTCGCGTCGGTCGCATAGCGCTGGTTCGCGTTGATCTTGAGCACCGGGCCGCCGTTGACCTCGATCTGGTGGTCGGGCTCATGGCGCTCGGCGTAGTTCGGGTGGGTGGCGTGCGCCCCGTCGGCCGAGACGACCAGGCTCGCGGCGCGACTCTCGGCCCGATCCTCGAGGTCTCCACCGAGCACGCCGCCGAGCCGGTCGACGATGTCGCTGAGCAGGGGAGACGCTGCGCCGGTGGCGCTCGTGCTCCCGACCTCTTCATGGTCGAAGAGGCACAGCATCGGGATCGACGGACCCGGATCGGGCGCGACCGCCAGCAGCGCGTCGAGCCCGAGGAAGCACGAGAGCAGGTTGTCGATCCGCGCCGAGGCGAGGAACTCCTCGTCGAGGCCGGTGAGGGCCGCCGGGGTGAGGTCGTGCGCCATCACGTCCCAGGACAGGACGTCGAGTGGGTCGACCCCCAGCCGCTCCCCGAGATAGGCCCGGAACGGTGGCGCGTCGTCGCCGGCCGCCCAGATCGGCGAGAGGTGCTGCTGCTTGTTCAGCAGCAGGCCCTTCTCTCCGATCTCGCGGTCGAGATGGATGGCGAGCTGCGGGACCCGCAGCAACGGTCGATCGTCCCGGAAGAGGTGCACGGCGCTGTCGGCGCCGTCGCGCACGGCGACCCGCCCCGCCAGGCCCAGATCCCGGTCGAGCCAGGAGTTGAGCAGGACACCGCCGTAGACCTCGACACCGAGTTGGCGCCACGGTCCCCGGCGCCGGTCGGGCTGGGGCTTGATCCGCAGGTTCGGGCTGTCGGTGTGGGCCCCGACGACCCGCACCGGGCTCGCCGACCCGTGCGCCTCGTCGACCACCCAGGCGACGAGCGAGCCGCCGCGACGCACGAACACGCGGCCGCGGGCCGGCAGCGGGGCTCCGGGTGCGACCTCGGCGAAGCCGGCCCCGACCAGCTCCTCGGCCGCCGTTTCGACGGCGTGGTACGGGGTGGGGGACCGGTCCAGCAGTTCGAGCAGTCGCCGGGAAACCGAGAGATCAGGAGCACGCATCGGCCTATGATGACCCAGCGACGGCCCGAGTTGGTCGTCCCCGGCGGGGAATCGGTACGATCTCCCGTCCTGGCAGCCGGGCCAACGTCGTCCCAGCTCCACATCACCCCGGGTGTTCGCGCCCGGATGTTGGAGACCCCGAGGAGACCCCATGGCTGGCGATCTGCCACCCCGTCAAGGCCTGTACGACCCCCGCAACGAGCACGATGCATGCGGCGTCAGCTTCGTGTGCGACATCCATGGTCGCGCCTCGCACGACACGGTCATGAAGGGGATCGGGGCGTTGTGCAACATGGAGCATCGCGGCGCCCAGGGCGCCGACATCAACACCGGTGACGGCGCCGGCATCCTGATCCAGGTTCCTGATCGCTTCTACCGCGACGTCCTGCCGTTCGAACTGCCGCCCAAGGGCGAGTACGCAACGGGCATCGCGTTCCTTCCGCAGGATCCCGACGTCGCGATGGTTGCCGCCGAGGCCGTGGAGCGCATTCTCGACGAAGAGGGGCTCCAGGTCCTCGGCTGGCGAGATGTCGCCGTCGACGAGTCGATGCTCGGCTCTGCCTCGCTGATGACGATGCCGATCTTCCGGCAGGTGTTCGTGTCCGGCGACGACGAGCACGGCAACCCGCTCTCGGGCCGTGGACTCGATCGTCCCGCGTTCATCGCCCGCAAGCGGATCGAGCACGAGATCTCGGTGCCGGCCGGCCCCGACGAGGTCAACGAGGCCATGGGCGGCGCATCCGAGACCCACGACGGCGTCTACTTCCCGTCGCTGAGCAGCGCCACGATCGTCTACAAGGGCATGCTCACCACGCCCCAGCTCGCGGCCTTCTATCCCGACCTCACCGACGAGCGGGTCGAAAGCGCCCTCGCCCTCGTGCACTCGCGGTTCTCGACCAACACCTTCCCGTCGTGGCCGCTGGCCCACCCGTACCGCATCGTCGCCCACAACGGCGAGATCAACACGATCCAGGGCAACCGCAACTGGATGCGTGCCCGGGAGGCGCTGCTCTCCTCACCCAACCTGCCCGGACTCGAGCGGGCGTTCCCGATCTGCACCCCCGGCGCATCCGACACCGCAGGGTTCGACGAAGCGCTCGAACTGTTGGTCCTCGGCGGCATCCCGCTCGAGGAAGCCGTGCTCATGATGATCCCGGAGCCCTGGGAACACCATGAGGAGATGGCCGACGGACCGCGGGCGTTCTACCAGTACAACGCGGCCCGCATGGAGCCGTGGGACGGGCCCGCGTCGATCGCGTTCACCGATGGTCGGGTCATGGGAGCGGTGCTCGATCGCAACGGCCTGCGACCCTCCCGCTACTGGGTCACCGACGACGGCCTCGTCATCATGGCCAGCGAAGTCGGCGTGGTCGAGATCCCGCAGGACAAGATCGTCGAGAAGGGCCGCCTCCAGCCCGGGCGCATGTTCCTCATCGACACCGAAGAGGGCCGCATCGTCCGCGACCACGAGATCAAGGAGCGGATCGCCGCGGCCCGGCCCTACGGCGAATGGATCGACCAGCACCTCGTGACCCTCGCCGACCTGCCCGACGGTACGCCCCGTCGGGGCGAGGAGGGAACACTCGTCCAGCGGCAGCAGACCTTCGGGTACACGATCGAAGAGAAGAAGCTGCTGATCGCCCCGATGGCCCGCGACGCCAAGGAAGCCATCGGTTCGATGGGAACCGACACGCCGATCGCGGTGCTCTCCAACCGGTCGCGGCAGCTCAGCGACTACTTCCAGCAGCTGTTCGCCCAGGTCACCAACCCGCCGCTCGACGCCATCCGTGAGCGCATCATCACGTCGACGTTCGCCCGGGTCGGACCGGAGGGCAATCTCTTCGACCCGCGATCCGACTCGTGTCGCACCATCCATCTCGACAACCCGGTGATCCGGGACGAAGAACTCGCCCGGCTCGTCGCCCTCGACGGCAGCGATGGGCCCGAAGGCTTCCGGTCGACGGTGCTGTCCACGCTCTACCCGGTCGTCGATGGAGCCGACGGCATGGCCGCCGCCCTCGAGCGAGTGCGGGCGGAGGCCGATGCGGCGATCGCCGACGGCGCCACCGTGCTCGTGTTGTCCGACCGCGGCACCAGCGAGACCATGGCCGCCGTGCCGTCGCTGCTCGCGACCAGTGCCGTGCACCATCATCTGGTGCGCGAAAAGACCCGCACCCGCGCCGGCCTCGTCATCGAGAGCGGCGACGTCCGCGAGTGCCACCAGATCTGCCTGCTGCTCGGCTACGGCGCCAACGCAATCAACCCGTACCTCGCGTTCGAGACCATCGACGACATGATCGCCAACGGCGACCACGGCCTCGACCCGAACACGGATGTCGAGGCCGCCCACCGGAACTATGTCGCCGCCGCCGGCACCGGCATCCTGAAGGTCATGTCCAAGATGGGCATCTCGACGGTGGCGTCCTACACCGGGGCACAGATCTTCGAGGCGATCGGCCTCAGCACCGACGTCATCGACGAGTACTTCACCGGCACGGTCAGCCGACTCGGCGGCGTCGGCCTCGACGTCATCGCCGAAGAGGTCGCCACCCGGCACCGACTGGCGTTCCCGAGGAACCCGACCCAGCGCGCCCATCGCACCCTCGAGGTCGGCGGCGAATACCAGTGGCGACGAGAGGGCGAGTACCACCTCTTCAACCCCGACACGGTGTTCAAGCTCCAGCACGCGACCCGGGAGGGTCGCTACGACATCTTCAAGGAGTACACCGCACGCGTGAACGACCAGGCCAAGAACCTGGGAACGCTGCGAGGGCTGTTCAAGTTCCGTTCGGCGGAGCGGCCCTCGGTGCCGCTCGAGGACGTCGAGTCGGTCGAGTCGATCGTGCGGCGCTTCTCCACCGGCGCGATGAGCTACGGCTCGATCTCCGCTGAAGCACACGAGACCCTGGCCATCGCCATGAACCGCATCGGCGCCAAGTCCAACACGGGCGAGGGCGGCGAGGACGCCCGCCGGTTCACTCCCGACGACAACGGTGACCTGCGCCGCAGCGCGATCAAGCAGGCGGCGAGTGGCCGCTTCGGTGTCACCAGCGAATACCTGGCCAACGCCGACGACATCCAGATCAAGATGGCACAGGGCGCGAAGCCGGGCGAGGGTGGCCAACTCCCCGGCCACAAGGTGTATCCGTGGATCGCCGAGACCCGGCACTCCACGCCGGGCGTCGGGCTGATCTCGCCCCCACCCCATCACGACATCTACTCGATCGAGGATCTGGCACAGCTCATCCACGACCTGAAGAACGCCAACCCGAGAGCGCGGATCCACGTCAAGCTCGTCGCCGAGGTCGGTGTCGGCACCGTTGCCGCCGGCGTCTCGAAGGCCCACGCCGACGTGGTGCTGATCTCCGGTCACGACGGTGGCACGGGCGCCTCGCCCCAGACCTCGATCAAGCACGCCGGCGGTCCGTGGGAGCTCGGCTTGGCCGAGACCCAGCAGACGCTGCTGCTCAACGACCTCCGCGACCGGATCGTCGTCCAGTGCGACGGTCAGCTCAAGACGGGCCGCGACGTGATGATCGCGGCCCTGCTGGGCGCCGAGGAGTTCGGCTTCGCGACCGCACCGCTGGTGGTGATGGGCTGCGTGATGATGCGCGTCTGTCACCTCGACACCTGCCCCGTGGGCGTCGCCACGCAGAATCCCGAGCTCCGGGCGAAGTTCAGCGGTTCGCCCGAGTTCGTCGTCAACTTCTTCGAGTACATCGCCGAGGAGGTGCGCGAGCTCATGGCCGAGCTCGGCTTCCGCAACCTCGACGAGGCGATCGGGCAGGTCGAGGCACTCGACGTGACCGACGCGATCGATCACTGGAAGGCCGACGGCCTCGACCTCTCACCGATCCTCTATGTGCCCGACATCGCGCAGGAGTCGCGCCGTCACCAGTGGAAGGACCAGGATCACGGGCTCGAACTCGCCCTCGACCAGACCCTGATCCAGCTCGCCGAAGGCGCACTGAGCGAAGGGCGACCGGTCACGATCGACATTCCGATCCGCAATGTGAACCGCACGGTCGGCACCCTGCTCGGGTTCGAGGTCACGACGCGACACGGCGGCGACGGCCTCCCCGAGGACACGATCGTCGTGAACTTCACCGGCTCGGCGGGCAACAGCTTCGGGGCCTTCGTGCCCAAGGGCATCACGCTCCGGCTGAACGGTGATGCGAACGACTATGTCGGCAAGGGGCTCTCCGGCGGACGCATCGTCGTCCGGCCGCCCGACGACGCCCGCTTCGTCGCCGAACAGAACGTGATCGCGGGCAACGTCATCCTCTACGGCGCCACCGGGGGAGAGGTGTTCCTTCGGGGCGCGGTCGGAGAGCGCTTCTGCGTCCGCAACTCCGGCGCGATCGCCGTCGTCGAGGCGATCGGCGACCACGGCTGCGAGTACATGACCGGCGGGCGAGCGGTGATCCTCGGCCCGACCGGGCGCAACTTCGCGGCCGGCATGAGCGGCGGCATCGCCTATGTCCACGATCCCGACGGGGTGTTCCCCAAGCGGGTCAACATGGAGATGGTCGCGCTCGAGACGCTCGACGACGACGATCTCGAATGGCTGCGGGACCGGGTCGAGAAGCACCGCCACGAGACGGGCAGCGACGTCGCCGCCCGGATCCTGGCCGATTGGGGCACGACGGCCGGCGAGTTCGTCAAGGTCATGCCCACCGACTACCGCCGGGTGCTCGAAGCCGCTGCCGCGGCCCGGGCCGCCGGCGAGGACGAGACCGAGGCGATCATGGCCGCCTCCAGGGGCTGAGGAGCGAACGATGGCCGACCCACGCGGATTCATGAAGCACGACCGGGAGCTGCCGACCCGGCGTCCCGTCCCCGTCAGGCTGAAGGACTGGAAGGAGGTCTACGATCCCTTCCCCGAGGACAAGCTGCGCGAGCAGGCGAGCCGCTGCATGGACTGCGGTATCCCGTTCTGCAACAACGGCTGCCCGCTGGGCAACATCATCCCCGACTGGAACGACCTCTCCTACCGCGGACACTGGCGCGACGCGATCGATCGTCTCCACGCCACCAACAACTTCCCCGAATTCACCGGCCGCCTGTGCCCGGCACCCTGCGAGGCCGCCTGTGTGCTCGGCATCCACGAGCCGCCCGTGACGATCAAGCGCATCGAGGTCGAGATCATCGACCGCGCCTGGGCGGAAGGATGGGTCACACCCGAGATCTCCGTGGTCCGGACCGGCAAGTCGATCGCCGTCGTCGGCTCGGGTCCCGCCGGGCTGGCTGCGGCCCAGCAACTGACCCGCGCCGGCCACAGCGTGGTCGTCTACGAACGCGCCGATCGCCCCGGCGGACTCCTGCGCTACGGCATCCCCGAGTTCAAGATGGAGAAGCGCCATCTCGACCGCCGCATCGAACAGATGGAGGCCGAGGGCACCGAATTTCGCTGCAACGTCAGTGTCGGCACCGATGTCACGGCCGACGAGCTGCGCAACGACCATGACGCGGTCGTGCTCGCATGCGGGGCCACCGAAGCACGCGACCTGCCGATTCCCGGTCGCGAGCTGTCCGGCATCCACCAGGCCATGGAGTTCCTGCCGATCGCCAACCACGTGCAGGAAGGCGACCTCGAGGAGCCCACGCTTACTGCCCAGGGCAAGGACGTGATCATCATCGGCGGTGGCGACACCGGTGCCGACTGCCTCGGCACCTCGCACCGCCAGGGAGCCAAGAGCATCCACCAGTTCGAGATCATGCCCCGGCCATCCGAGGAGCGGCCCGACGCCAATCCCTGGCCGACGTGGCCCGTGATCTACCGGGTCAGCTCGGCCCACGAGGAGGGCGGCGACCGCGAGTACGCGATCAACACCGTCGAGTTCGTGGGCGACGACCAGGGCAATGTGTCGCTGCTGCGCACGGTGAGGGTCGAGCAGGTCGTCGAGGACGGCCGGATGCGCTTCGATCCGATCGAGGGGTCCGAGGAGGAGTTCCCGGCCCAGCTCGTGCTGCTGGCCATGGGCTTCACTGGTCCCGAGCAGGGTGCGCTCACCGAACAGTTCGGCGTCGAACTCGACGGGCGCGGCAACGTCGTCCGAGACGACTCCTGGTCCACCAACGTCGACGGAGTCTTCGTCTGTGGCGACATGGGCCGGGGCCAGAGCCTCATCGTGTGGGCCATCGCCGAGGGCCGCTCGGCGGCAGCTGCGGTCGACACCTGGCTGATGGACGAGACCCAGCTCCCGGCGCCGATCACGCCGGCCGCAGCCCCTCTCCGGTAGACGCCACCGGGCCGTACGGCCCGGTGCGCCGAGTCGGATTTCCTCGAGTCCTCAACTCCACGGCAGGTCGGCCGATTTGAGCCAGGAGGCACCCACCCCGGGTGCTCCGACGCTCAGAGGCCGACCGCATGCTCAAGAGGGTCAAGGTTCGAGGCAAGCTCCTGCTGCTGCTCGCCACGCCGCTCGTCGCCGTCATGGTGTTCGCGTACTCGGGCATTGTCGACCGCACCGACTTCCAGGAAGGCGAGGCTCGCATCGCCGAGTTCGCCGACGCCGGCGCCGACCTCTCGCTCGCGGTCCAGATCGAACGAATCCGGCTCCTGACCATCGAGCAGGCCGCCCCGACCGACTCGGATCCCGTCGCCGACGAGCGGGCCGCCACCGATGCCCAGCTCCAGCGCTGGCTCGGGGCCTACGACGCCGTCCGCGGTGACCTGACCGACGGTCAGCTGATCGCCGACCTCGATGACCTCGTCGCTCGCCTCCCGAACACGATCAGCCCCGAGCGCGGGGCCGACACGGTCACCGCGACGTTGCTCGCCGGCGCCAGCCGTGCCGTCGACGATGCCACGATCCAGCTGGCCGCCGAGGCCAGCGACCTCGACCTCTTCCGCTCCCTGAACAGCCTCAACGAGCTGATCAAGATGCAGTCGGCCTACGCGAAGATCACGTCGATCGGCTCCGAGGCGATCTCCCAGGGCGAAGTCAGCCTGCGGGCCGTCCCGCTGCTGACCGACGAGGAACGAGCGGCACAGCAGAGTGCACTCGCCTTCACTGCCGGCGCCAACGCCGACTATCTCGTCAGCCTCGAGCGACTCCGCAACAGCGACGTCCTTCCCGACCTCGGGGACGACGGCACCTACAACACCATCGGCGATATCCAGGACTACATCCGCGGCACCACCGAAGGTGGCGTTCTCGGCTGGTTGGAGTTGGGCGAGGCCCGACTCCGCGGCATCAACGAGATCGTCGGCGCGCTGGCCTCCGACGCGACGTTCGCCGCCCAGCAGGAAGCGACCGCCGCAAACGAAGAGGCCCAGTCGTTCCTCATCCTCGCCGGCTCGGTGGTCCTCCTCGCCCTGGTCATGGCCGTGATCATCGGCCGATCGATCAGCCGTCCGCTCACCCGTCTCACCCGCAGCGCCGAGCAGCTCTCGGCGGAGGAGCTCCCGGCGCTGGTGGAGTCGATGCGCAGTGCCGGCCGTGCCGAGGCCCCCGTGCTGACCCCGATCGAGGCCAAGGGCCGCGACGAGGTCGCACAGCTCGCCCATGCGATCTCCGAGATCCAGCAGGTGACGATCGACGTGGCCGAAGAACAGACCGACCTGCTCCGCCGGGGCATCTCGGACATCTTCGTGAACCTCGCTCGCCGCAATCAGAGCCTGCTCGACCGTCAGATCGACTTCATCGACCAGCTCGAGTCCCGAGAAGAGAACCCCGACCAGCTCGAGAACCTCTTCCGCCTCGACCATCTCGCGACGCGGATGCGCCGCAATGCGGAGTCGCTGCTGGTGTTGGCCGGCGCCGAGCCGGCCCGACGCCGCGGCCGCCCGGTCGAGATCGCCGACGTGCTGCGCGTCGCCATGGGCGAGATCGAGGACTTCGGCCGGATCCAGCTGATGTCGGTCGACTCCTCGACCGTTGCCGGATCGGTCGCCGTCGACCTCGCCCACCTCATGTCGGAGCTGATGGAGAACGCCACCCAGTTCTCGCCGCCCGAGCTCGACGTCGAGGTGGTCGGCTACCGGATCGCCGACGACAGCTACCAGCTCACCCTGGCCGACAAGGGCATCGGCATGAGCGCCGAGCAGATCGCCACGGCCAACCAGACGCTGGCCGAGCCGCCGCTCGTCGGTCTCGACCTCAGTCGTTCGCTCGGCTTCACCGTGGTCTCTCGACTGGCCCATCGACTCGGAGTGACGGTCCAGCTGGCCTCCGGGATCGAGGGCGGGGTCACCGCGGTCGTGACGATCCCCTCGGAGATGGTCGGTCGCGCCGACGACACGGCGTTCGAACCGCCCATCGGCGAAGCGGGCGAGCTGGGCGACGGAGTCGACCTCTCGGAACCGGTGATCGCCGAGATCCCCGAGCCCCCGGTCGCGCCGGCGGACGCCGCGCCCGACTACGAGATGCCGCCGGTGGCCGCCGACCCGCCGAGCAACCCCTTCCTCGACAGCCCGCCCGTCTTCACGGCACCGGACGACACGCCGGCTCCCCAGGCTCCCGTCGTGGTCAACGACGACGGGCTCTCCAAGCTGCCGACCCGGACGCCCAAGACACCTCCGGCAGCCGTTCCCGGCGCGCCGGTGGCCGATGCGACCCCGGAGCCCACCCCGATTCCGGCCGAGCCGGCGGCGTCCGGTGACAGCGGCGACCTGTTCGCTGCGTTCGGCAGCCCCGCCGGCGTGCCCGACGCCCCCGCCGACCCCGACACCGACATCTTCGCCCCGATCGACGGCGGCGCGGGTCTCCCGACCCGTACCCCCAAGGCGCCGGCACCGACCAGCGCGGAAACCGTTGGCGACACCGAACCCGCACCGGCGGACGAGCCCACGGCGCCGCTGCCGGTCCGCGACCCCGCCGGGATCGGTGCCGTCCCGCAGCAGGTCACGAGCGCAGGTCTGATCCGTCGGACCCCGAAGCAGGTCGACGTCCCCGAGGACTCGAAGTACGCGCCGGGGGTCACCGCCAGTGCCGCAGCGCCGGCCGCGGCCAGCGCCCCGACCGCCAACCGTTCGCCCGAGGAGGTCCGACAGATGCTGTCCCGGTATCGCGCCGGCCTCCGCAAGGGACGCACGCCCGAGTCGGGCACCGATCAACCGAACCGACGGAGCTGAGGAGCCCCGATATGAGCAACATGAGCACTGCAGCGTCCAACGTCAATTGGCTGGTCGCCAACTTCGTCGAACGAGTCCCGGGCGTCAGCGAGGCGGTCGTCGTCTCGTCCGACGGCCTGCCCATGGCCCTGTCCGGCGGCCTCGACCGCGATGCGGCCGACCGATTCGCCGCCGTCGCCTCCGGGCTGATCGGCCTCGCCTATGGCGCGGCCGGCCGCTTCGGCGGCGGGCGGGTCAACGAGATCATCATCGAGATGGAGAACGCCTTCCTCTTCGTGACCGGCGTCAGCGACGGATCGTGTCTCGCCGTCGTGTCCGACTCGGACTGCGACGTCGGACTCGTCGGCTACGAGATGGCGGTCCTCGTCGAGAAGACCGGTCCGTTCCTCACTCCCGAACTGCGTGCCGAACTCCAGAGCGCGCTTCCCCGATGACCGACCACCCCCGCGACCACCGGCTGCGTGTACGCCCGTACGCGCTGACCGGGGGACGAGTCCGGTCGTCGACCGAGCTCGCGCTCGAGACGATCGTGCGCGTCACGCCGCGGGGCGAAGCCGGCGCAACCGATCTCCCGACTGAGAAACGGGAGATTCTGCGGACCTGCGCAGATCCCACATCCATTGCCGAGGTGTCTGCGCACCTCAGCCTCCCCCTGGGGGTCGCCCGCGTGCTCGTGGGCGACCTGGTCACCGAGGGGTTCCTCGATTCCCACGTCAACCCGGCGTCGGACAGCGAGGGCTCCCGTCCCGACCTCCGACTCCTCGAAAGGGTCCTCGATGGTCTTCAAGCGCGCTGACAAGAACGACGCTCCCGCCAGCAGCGGCAGCGTTCCCCTTCCCGTCAAGATCGTCGTGGCCGGCGGCTACGCGGTCGGCAAGACGACGTTCGTGGGATCGATCTCCGAGGTCGAGCCACTGACGACCGAGGCCTCGTTGACGTCGCACAGCCAGGGGGTCGACATCGCCGGCGAGGCCGCCAAGAAGTCGACGACCGTGGCCATGGACTTCGGACGTATCAGCCTCGGCGACGACCTGATCCTCTACCTGTTCGGTACGCCGGGCCAGGACCGCTTCCACTTCATGTGGGACGATCTCGTGCGCGGTGCCATCGGCGCCGTGGTCGTGGTCGACACCTCCCGCCTCGAGGACTGCTTCGCCGCGGTCGACTACTTCGAGTCGGCCGGCATTCCCTTCGTGGTCGCCGTCAACGCCTTCTTCGGCCGGATCCATCACTCGATGGAGGACGTGCGCGAGGCGTTGGCCATCCCGGCCGATGTGCCGATGATGGTCACCGATGCACGTGACCGGGCCTCCACCAAGGGTGTGCTGCTCGAACTCGTGCAGCACGCGCTCACCAAGGCCGGCGCCGGCGTCTAGTCCCGTTCGGGACGTACCACCGACACGAGATAGTCGGTGGCCAGGAGCATCAGGGCGACCACCCCCCACACGTGGAGGTCGGCGAACTGTTGCGGCCAACCGAAGTCCGGGGGATACCGGAACCGGCGTTGCGCGATCATGATCGCGACCGAGGTGAGGCCGAGGACGAACGCGGCCATCGTCGCGGGACGAAGCCATCCGATCCTCAGCCTGAGAACGAGCACGACCGCGACGGCGATCGCGACCGCCAGCCCCGGCAGACGGGGGAGGTTGAGCCATGACGCGCCGGCTGCGACCGCTGCGGTGAACGCCACGGCGCTCCAACGTGCCGGTGGGCGCCGGACGACCCGATCAAGGACCGGCAGCGGGCGCAGGCCGGGATGCTCGGGCCCGTCGCTGCGGCGCGGCACGAGTGCCGCCTCGGCTCCGCGACCTCGCCAGGCGAGGAGCAGCACCACGATCACGGCCACGATCGAGAAGCCGAGGCCGGCGCGGACGAGTCGTTGGGGGCTCCAGTCCAGGATCACCGTCACCTCACCGCCGGCGGGCACCAGCCAGCCGTTGGCGAAACCGTCGATGAGGCGGGGCTCGCCGAGGGACGTGCCGTCGATGCGGGCTTCCCAGCCGAGGTTGTGGCTCTGGCCGAGTACGAGCCAACGGTCGACCGGTGAGGCGGGAACCCGCAGCTCGTAGTGGGTGTCGTGGTTGGTGACGACCTCCACCGGTCCCGGAGCCACGACGGTGGGCGCAGCGGCCGACGCGCTCGTGAAGACCAACTGATCCACGTCGATTCCGTGGTCGCGACCGGCGGTGACGACCCGGAACTCGCCCTCGGTCCGGATCGGCCCGTCACAACCCCGCAGGCTGAGCTCGCGGCGGTTGATCGCGTCCTCGGCCGTGCCGGTGACCGCGGCGGTGACGGCCACGCCCTCGACGGTCAGGAGCTCGACACAGCCGGTGTCGACCGG
>Ga0213866_10000052_pt1 | contig 95012 bp, 137 predicted proteins | sample PICome_11_FD_160079 | JGI IMG/M metagenome (GOLD analysis project Ga0213866, IMG submission 160079) | Coastal seawater microbial communities near Pivers Island, North Carolina, United States - PICO284 | ecosystem: Environmental > Aquatic > Marine > Coastal | place: USA: North Carolina... | reverse complement strand
CGTAGAGCCGGTGTCGCCGCCGCCAACAGTGACTGTATAGGTCGTGCCAGGCGATAGACTTAGGCCCGTTGACACGTCCTCAAGGTAGCCACCAGCGCCGCCACCACCGCCACCGCCGCCAGCAGCCATAGCTCCCCCACCGCCACCAGCGATGACAAGATATTCAACTTGCACGACATCTTTGGTGTACTGCTTCGGGATCCATTTACCTGTTAGGGTGTCAGTTTCGCCGAAATGCCATGGGCCTAGAGCAGCGCCATCGATGAAGTTTATTTCTGTAAGGTATCCGTTATAATAATGATTTAGCGTTGTATCTATTAACACATTACCAATAGTATGAGTAATTGAATTTTGATTAATCCTCCATTCGCTATTTTGTGCCGGATAAGTTGCATTTGAAAATGTTTTTATTTGCGATCCATTGACAAATAATTTAACTCTCTCCGAAGCAACAGACTGTGTTGTATCCATAGTTACAACTATATGCATCCAAGCGGAAGGATCTCTGAATTTTTGAGTTGTTAAAAGGCGAAATCCATACGTATTATTTTCATAACTTAAAATCTGTAATTCATCCGTTGATTCGAATCTTATATAGGTTCCGTGATCTTGGCCTGCTGTTGAGTTGCCAGGTGATCCAGAAAATAATGATTGGTAAGTTCCGATTGCACTGCGCTTGACCCAGCCGCTCCACGTCCAAGTTTTGCGGTTGCCAGCCCCAACTGGCGTTCTGCTTAGATAAGCAGAATCGGCACTATTGAAACGAAGACTGCGTTCAACTTTATGCTTGCCCTCTTCGGGGGATCCGCCGCCAAAAACTAACATTATGAAACTCCTAGACTTCTTCCTACTTCCATGAGTAGGGTTCCGTCACTTCTAAATACTAATATATCTCTTGCGTTTGGTGATGTTGATAAAATTGGTGGTGCTCCACCATTAAATTTGAATACATTAGTATCCCAAGATATTGTTTTAGATCCTGTTCCATCTTGAATGATTAACAAAGAGTAAAAGCCGCCGTTTTTTTGCCCTGTTGCTGTTAATGTTGGATTACCAGTCAGTGTAACGGATGCGACTTGACCAGTTGATACATCCCAAGACATTGTGCCATCATATGATAATGTTACTTCTGTGAATACGTTTTGAGCAGTGAAGTCATTTTCCGCGTTTTTTAGCGGAACATTGCTTGATAGCCTTAGATCGGATAATGTTCCAGTCGCCAAGTCACTAGCTGATCTTGTTGCCAGATCGGCGAGGCTTGAGTCAGCTTTACTTATCTTGCTCCAAACTATTGCGGCAGAGGCTGATACATCATTGTCAACAATACCAGATGCAAGATTCAGTTTAGAATATGCAATCTCGGCGGTCGGAGATACATCATTATCGGTTACTGATAATGTTTCCCATCTTGTATCATAGTCAAGTGCGCCGTTTTTTACGATAAGCTGACCATCAATGCCGCCAGTTGGCAACCCAAATCCTGGATCACCCTGCGGGCCTTGAATGCCTTGAATGCCCTGTAGTCCTTCTGGGATAACAAAATCAAATACTGCGTCAGTTAATGTACCAACATTTACAACGCTTGCGGATGCACCGGGGGCTCCGGTGGTAACTGTGCCGATCTCAACGGTTGCCGCAACACCTCTTGATACAAATAAATCCCATTCTGGTGATGAACCAGGAATATCACCAGGAACAGCGGTCGCTACAGCAATGAAGGCGGATCCGCCGTATTCAACAACATCATTCTCTGCGTATGTATTACCAGATGCCCATTGACTCATCCAATAGAATGATTCACCATCAAGGCCATCTACGCCGTCAATTCCGTCAACACCGTCCGCGCCGTCAGTACCTCTTTGGGCAATTAGGTTCCAATATGAATTAGGCTGCGGGGTGATATTGGTGTGATCGGCAATACAAACAAAAGAGTTGCCTTGATAGTATACTACATCGTTTACTTCGTATAGTGCGCCGCTTGACCAGTCGCCTTGCCAATTGAGGGATAAACCGGGATCGCCCTGTGGTCCCTGAAGCAGGTTGGATGTGATAGTATTTAAAGTTGCTTTTTTAGTTTGTCCAGCTTGAACAAATGGAACGATTTCGGTTCCATCTACTACTGTCGCTTCGGGTAATTGCGTGATCTTTTTTGAGGACATTATGCATCCTTATGTGCTTACGCCAGTTATTTTATTTATCTTCGGATTGAATTTCAAATTTTTTAATCTGCCATTTTCCATTTATAAAATAAGCCAATTCGTCATCTTTTAATAATGGTGGATTTTTTTCCGTGGCAAGCGCTGGAATGTGATAGATGCCTGGCTCTAATGGAGATTCATAAGCCAATACTTTTCCAGTATAAATTCCGCTTTCTTGATGGTAGCTATATACTTCTTTGCTTGACATATCGTGCCTTAAAATTTAATTACGTATACAATTGCGATGTTTTTTGGTCGGGCCTCTGAACCCGTGGAGGACGTGTCAAAAGTGCCGTGCTGTGTATTGCCCCCGCCAGTATACGATACCGAAAAACCTGCTGTTGGCTGCTTGTATGCTGTGTATTCGTGGACGTGCGCCTTGTTGTCGTCGGCTTGATATGTGCCAATGACGCGCCCAGGATCGTACCCCTTGCCTTGATCTAAGCCTCTAAGGAATACGCCCCTTAAGTCCGGTAAATTAAATGTTGTACTTAAATCTCCAGAACCATAAGTTGTTCCAATTATTGAAAACAAATCTGCGTATGTCGTGCGAGAAATTGCCGAACCATCACATGCCAAATATCCAGTTGGTAAAACACTTGGGACATAAGCCAATGCCTGAATACTTCCAATTGGAACTATTCCAGAAGAATTAGCCCATGATAACGTAGAGCCGTTAGTCGTTAAGAATTTTCCACCATTTGTAGTCTGAGAGGGAAAGTCTGTTAAATTAGAAGTTGTTCTAGTCGAAAGATCTGCTAAGCTGGATCCGGTTTTATTTATTTTTGACCAAGAAATATTTGGCAATACGCTTTCTGATACTACACCAGTTGTTATACTTGAAGCGTTTAAATTTGTTAAATTTATAGCACTAGAGGACGGGAGTATATTTGGAAATACAGAATTTGGCAGTGTTCCACTATTTAAATCACTCGCAGATCTAGTCGATAAATCTGACAAGCTACTTCCGGTTTTATTTAATTTCACCCATGATATATTTGCAGTGGAAGATAAATTACTATCAGTTAGATCAAAAGCGCGGAGACTATTGATTCTATCTTCCGTGATTATATCTCCAGAAGTAAATGTAAAAGGATCATATGCCATTACGCAGCGCCCCAATCAAGTGTCCAGGTTAAGGCTGCGACAACTAATTCTGTTTTCTCGATAGGCGGATCCTGTGTTACTCTTGCGTACAGGGTTCCGCCAGTGGTAAATAATCCAAATTCTCTGATTAGTTGTCCATTTGCCGTATTTTCATCTAAAAAGTATTGACAGGTTAAAATTTTATTGCTACTTGTAACAGATAAGAGATTAGTTTTAAATAACTCAGAACCAAGCTGCGTATCGGTTGGCAATACAGCGCTACCAGAAGTACCAAGCCCAATCCTTGTTAATGGGGAAATTGTTCCAGTGTATAGCGCGTCCCTAAGTAGGTTCAACCCAGTGTCTACTACTAGGTTATGCGTCTCATTTTTTTTAATTAATTCACCAGTTTTTGCATCAATAATTTCTATTGATACATTTACCCTTGGCTTGACTTGATCTTTCATATTAACCTACATATGATTGTCCGACTAATGCTTCACCAACCACTGCTAGTACGACAGTCGTTATTTCTACGCTCAAAGTATCGCCAGCAGTTACTGAATTTTCTGGAACACCATAATTATTTAAAGATAATGGATCTCGCGATATTACTCTATCGGCTAATTCTATTTCAAGAACTTCTGTTGGATACTTCAAATATAATTTTATCCCCAAAGCTTTAGCTGCTGTAAGATGGCTGCATAAAACATCAATTAATTCCTGATTTGGCCTTCTTGTTAACTCAATATAGCCTATAAATGCAACATCTCCACCGGCACCATATCTTCCTGTTGATGGATCGTTGAAATAATTTTTTGCGTGAATAGTTTCTATACTGTAATATGCGCCCCTTTTCGATCCAGCATACATGTCAACTGGGTATTCATAAGTAAAGTCAACAACTATTTGTCTTAATCCTACTCTCGTTGAATTATAATCATAGATTACTGAATTGAATCTCTCTCTGTATTGAATATCATCTTCTGGTACACCTTCTTGGTAGTCTGGCAAATAAAGGCGTGTTCCATCCTCTGCGATGATATCAAAATCATCTTCAGTTTCAAGCATTGCTTGATAGTTTGAGTTTAGTCGCCCGAATCCCGCTAGGCCAGAAATATATTGGTCGAGATAAGCCCCGCTGGCGGTTTCGAGATTGGTTTGTGTAATTAATTCATCAATCTTGTCTGTGTCAATCTTAAAAACATCTGCGATAGACTCAAAAAACTTGTAAACATTAGACTGCTCATCCCTTGTAAACCTAGAAGGCAATGAGAGCATTATTCGTTTTGTTATATCTTGTAGTGTAAAGTTTTTAACAGTCATTATACTGAGTTAATCGTAATTGAAAGATTTTTATCAACTAAGCGAATGACAACGAAGTCGCCAATGCCCTGATAATCGGATTGCAAGCCATTAATCTTAACATTGTAGATATTATTTACACCTGGAACAGTTGCAGCGAGTATAATATCATATCTCTGAACTTCGGATTCTGGGTTTATTCTAATAAATTCATCAATTGCATCGCGAATCGACTGCTTGATTATATCAAGATCATAGTTGTCTAGATCGAGTTCGGCATCAAGTTCAATGGTAATATACTCAACAGATGGAGTGACAACACTTGTCTGAATGCCAAATGCCGCTGCGTTTTCGGCAGCTTCCTTAATATCTTTTAATTGTTGTTCAGTTAGTTGGCCACTTTCGTTCGACACATAAACGGTAATGTATCCGGGAAGTGGATTATTTTCGCGTAATCCTACAAGCGTAATTCCATCAATTGCTAGAATGGCAGACTTGATTGCATCCTCATTGGCGCGTTTTAGGCCATTTATAAAGATAGGAACCCTGCCCCTCAACTGCTCATCAGTCTCTGCTGATGCGCCATCTGTTAAGGGAAATTCGTTTATGATTGCATCAACACCGGGTATTGCAGATGTGATATTAGTGATTGTTCCAGATGCCACATTTCCCTCTGGCCCAGAAATCAAACAAGTGATAAATCCAGTTGCTTCAACGGAGCCCGATACGAATGTTACATCGCTATCTAGTGTATATGAAATTGTATTACCGAATACATCTGGCTCTGTTGAGATCTGAACACCTGATGCAATAACAAAGGTGGAAGTTGCTGGCGTATTTTTTTGAAACTTAATGATTCCAGTGGCGTTTTTTGCCACTTTTCTTGACATACCGAAATCGTTAACCCTGGCGTCAAGGTCTGCTGTCGTTGCTGTATCAATATAGAAGGAGCGATACGTCTCCTCCACCAAGAATTGCAGATATTCGACGAATACACCAACACTCTCAAATATTGTTCTAATGTTTGAGCCGGGGGTATAATCAGTAACGCCGCTATTCGCCGTCATTCTATTAATGAGGCGATTAACTATTTGAGATATTGTGTATATTTGTCTTATTGCCATAGTTACTCAATATAGAAATTTGGGAATACGAATACGGAACTTTCTGTTTTCCCAATCAGTACAACTTCAGCCGTTGTAGATATTTTACTTCCATCTACAATTATATCAGTTGTAATTACTTCCGATATTCTTGGATCCTGCAATAGTGCGACAGATAATTCTTCCTTAATTCTCTCTGCTAAATCGTATTTATTTGGCGTTGAAACTAATAAAGGAATTTGAGTTCCGTATTCTGGATGTAGCGGTAATTCTCCAACAACAGTTCCAACTCTATTCAAAGCGGAGAATATGATATTGTAGTATCCGTCAAATGGAATTACTTGAGTCTTTTCATAGTCATTCGTTGACGCCAAATCGCCTCTAGCGGAAACGATCAAGTCTCCGTCGAATATAATTAGATCATTTCCGTATTTTTTGCTCATGATATTATTGCAATCATTGGTGCGGTTGTTGCGCCGACTTGCGCTGCCGGACTTCCTGCGGTTGCTACTGGAATACCGGCAGGGACAGTTATTGTAGCCATCTTGATATAAGCATCTACTTGAGCGGCAACTACTTCTGCAATTGCGTTAGATAATTCTAATGCTTTTTGATCTGCCGTTATTGCATTATCGCCGTTTTTAGTTTGTTCCAAAATTTGCTTTATTTTTGGCTGAAGTGAGCCAGCAATACCTAATTGTAATACTGATGAAACTAATGGCATTACACTAAAACCTTAACATTTGGTGAGCCTGTAACTGTGCCGATTATAACCCCAGGCCCCATTGGAGTGGCCACTTGATCTCCAACCCTAGCAACTGGCGCAGTTCCATCTCCTAACTTAATAGAGCCAACTGGTATATCTGAATTAATATTCACGGCAGAAGCTCCATTAATATCAACACTTCCAGTTCCGCTAGACTTAATATCAATGGCACTAGCACCCTCAATAGTTATTTTACTGCTAGTAGTGATAATTTTATTACCACTTTTATCCTGTATAGTGATGCCGGTTTCTTCCATTAAAACTTTGTTGCCGTATTTATCAGTAAAAACAACATCATAATCGCCGGTTGGCTCGTAACCAAGCTCACCAGCCTCGCAATATCCGCCAGATAAACATATAGCATTTCTAGAATCACCATTTGGGAACAAAACCAATACAGTTGTATCTACTTCTGGCAACTGACCGGATGAGTAATTACCGTTAGCATTTAACATATATAACCTTACCCATCCAATCTCTTCGAAGTCTGGCAAAAGGGTAAGTTCCACTCTTTTATCTTTTTTTCTAACTTTAGTAACTAAGGCTTCTGAGATGAATTTTACTTCGCCTTTTACTTGATCAATTCTGTCATAGATATTTCTTATTGCTTGAAATTCGTCAGACACTTGGCCTACCTCCGTACATCTGGTTTCTTCTTGGCTGGAGCTATCAACTGCTTTGGCTTGACCGTTTTTTCGTTAATATCTGGATCCGTGTCGAAGTCAATTGTTTGAGTATATCCGCCTTGGCCATAATTCTCGCTTACGCTATTTACGCAGAAATAATAACCTTTGAGAAATTCAATATCTTTATAATTTCCATCGCTAACGAATGTGACTACATCATATATATCAATGAAGTTATTAGCAAAGGGTAAATCAATATTTCCAGTAATGGTTTTCTTGGCGCTTTTTTTGTAGATATTTTCGGCCATTACGCGAAGCTCTTGTTCTGACATATTATTAGATACTTTTTTAACAATATGACGAGTATTGGTTTTAATTGCCGCGTTTTCTGGATATCTTACATATGTCTTTTTTGCCGCACCTTTTTTGGTTAAATTTTGCGAATAGAGATCGACAACAACATCACTTCGAGTGCTTTCTCCGATGCCGCCATACCGCACATTTAGCTTTTTAAAAAATTGACCAACACTTTGGCCTTCAACCTTTTGGCGTTCTGCGGAACCATAATACATACTCCATATTTTAGGATTTTGCTTAAAATTGGCTATGATGATTTGCTTGCCGTCAATAAATAATCTTTTGCCTAATTTATCGGCACAATCAATCAATATATCCCAATACGATTTACCAGAAGCGCTGTAGGTATATTTGCCAGTCTCAGCATCTTTTTCACCAAGCCTCTTGACTCCTGTATAGCCATCATATTTTATATCCAATCCAACGATTCTTTTCTTGACGGCTTCTATAACTCTTGATACTTCTGTATCTCCATCTTTTAAATTTTTATCCCACTTGTATTCTCTTAATGTTTGTGAGTAGTCGTGACAGGTTAATCTTATCGTCCTTTCGTCCCCAAAAGTCCATTCTGGTTGAGACACGAATCCATCAAATCTCTTGGAGAACATTTTCTGCTGATCGCTTTTGCCTTGAGATATTTTTGACGCGATTCTTTCGATTTGCTTCGGTATGCTTTCGCCTTTTTTATCTTGCATATCTCTTAAGTAGCCAGACCAGATTTCTACGGGAACTCTTTCGTCAGAATTAGTTGAACTAGCAAATACAGTTGTATCAATATTGTCAAGGGGGATTGTCAAAGTACATCTACTTGATTCGCCCCTGGTTGTAACAGACATATCAAAGCTTTCAACAAGACACAATTGCTTTCCGATAAAAACGAAAGCATATGGCATATGGCTTCTGTAGATGTCTTTATTTTGATCTGTCATTCTATGAAATTCGCGGTATCAAGAGAATGGAACCAATCTCAAGATCTATATCGCTTAGGTTGTTAAAGCGCATGATCTCTTTCCAGTTATTATAATCGCCGGTCATCTTTTGTGCAATACTTAATATGGTATCTCCCAATGAAACAACATATTCTAGATCTTGTTCATCGCTTTGCTCAATTGTGTTGTATACCGCGATATACTTATTAAATTCTTCATTAATAATATTTAGATTATCAATAATTTCTAATGCAATAAATTTGTCATCCTGACTAAAGCTATCGAAATTTGCATATAAATCACTTATTGCGCTTTCGTTAGAAATCTTAGCGGAGACTATCTCATTGTACTTAGTTTTTGTATATTCTAAAGCCATTAGTACGATAAACCTCTTGCTGCGGCAGCATCAGGAGTAAGTGGCCCTCTGAATTTTTGCTTAGGCCCAGGAGTATTTCCCTTTTGAATATTCGAAAGCTGATCAACTAGGCCCTGAGCGTCGCTAGCCGTCACATTCATGGTTCCTATATTTACGTTGACCGTCTGTTCAACTCTTCTTGGCTCGAAGCGCATTGGCTTGGCGGCTTTAAGACCTTCAACAACTGCGTTATCACTTAACCTAATATTTGGATTATTTAATTGATTATTCAAGTCAATTGGAGCCATTCTTCCGCCGCCACCACCGCCGCCAGCGGGTTGACCAGCGATCATACCAGCATTATTCAGTGGAGCGGCGCCAGCAATGGCTGCCGGGGATGGAATGGGTTGAGCCGGTGTTGGTAAATTTTGGGGAAATGGCGGTCTTTGCCCATTAAAAAGTCCAGAGCCTTCGTTAATTCTATCTATCAAATCCATTGTTCTTGCAAAGTTGAAATTGCTTCCAAGGATTCTAAATTGGCCACTCTCTTCCGTTGTCTCATTCTTGAATCGAGCAATTGCTTCCGGCAAAAGAAAATCTGGTACAAATCTTAATACGTTTCTTAGTGAACTTTCTATGAGGTCAAAAACCGCCGTAAATCCAACTAGTAAATAACCAAGTATCTGGTTAAATAATGGCATAACTGTCGTAATCATGTTTGCGACTGGGACTAGGCTATTGGTAAACGCATTTATACTAGATATAGTTGTCGCCATTTGAGCGCCATTCTGATAAGCTCCATCTCTAAGCTCTTTGAATGAATCGGATAGATTTTTCATCCCTAAATCTGTCCCAAAGAATCCCATCAAAAAAAGGCCGACTGCTTCTATTGCATACCCGAGAGCCGTTATGCCATGCCTAAAGTTAGTAACTATAGGCTCAAGTTTTTTCAATGCTGCCTGTGGATCTGCATGTATCATATCTAAGTATCTAAATACAATATCCCTAATATCTTTAAATGATTCTGCGAATATTTGAGATAGCGCAGTCATTCCAGTTTTAAATCTTGGATCTTCGAAAATTTCAAAAAGTGAGACTCGAATTGCCGTAAAATCGGAAATTAAATCCTTGTGTAGGACTTCTGTGAAGCTTTTCCCAAATATTCTTAGCGCGGTAATAGTGCCATCGACATTCGGTTTTAAAGTTTTAGCCAAAAGATTGGACAAATTCTGCAAACCTTGACCAGATCTCTCTAGGGTTGCTTCAATAATTTGTGATGCCCTAACGAGATCGCCAGTATTTACAGCTTTAGCAAGAGTTGAAGCCTCTTCGTCAGTCATCTTAATACCTTCTCTAGCTCTTAATGATCTAACGGCCTCCCTGCCTTTATCCTTTCCACCGCCACTTGTGCCAGAGAACAATTCCTGCAAGGCAACCATATGCCACTTCAAAGGTCTTCCGCCGGGATCGCTCATTTTCAAAACGGAAGCAAGTTTAACCATTTGCTGTGTAATCATATTTAATTCGTCTGGATTTTGCAAATATGGGTTAGGCATGCCCGCTCTTGAGCGTTTATTGATTAAGTCTGGTAGTATCTGTCTAGCGGAACTTACGACTTCATCCATATCTGAGCCAGTTAATGCAGTAATCTCAATCAAGCCGCGCATCATTTTATCAGAACCCTCTTGTGCTTTTCTTAAAACTTCTTGCACTTTGGGGTCTGATGAAACTTCAGCCTGCGGGATGGTCATAGGGCCACCCTCGTTATTCCTTGTACCAATAAGCCCAAGGCCCGTAAATACAGTTTGAGCCCTAGCTAATTCATCGTTAAAGTTTATTGATTCAATAGTCCATTGGCCAAGAACATCCGCAACTCGCCAAGCTGCTTGATAAATATTTGTAATTGTGCGACGGAGCATATCGTAGGCAATAACGCGACCGACGTTACCGAGAACGCCAAATGCTTGACCAGCACCGCCGCCACCGCCTTGCTGCATTCTTTGCAGTATCTGCTGATGTCGCAAATTTTGCATTTGGATAGCATTCAAATGCCTTTGATTTAGCATCTGGGCCTGATGATTTTGAGCCTGGGCTTGACCTATTTGTCTAACTCTTTGAAGATGAAGTCCTTGTGTAAATCTTCTATTGCCTAATAATATCGCATTATTAGTTGCATTATTTTGAGCAGCTATGACGTTGTTATGCCTTAGATTGGCAGTTTGCTGTTGATTTTGAGCAGCATTGTTTTGAGCCGTAATTCTCCCTGTGGTGGTAATGTTTACCCTGGCTTGGTGCTGGGCTAATTGAGCGGCGGATCTTGCTGCGGATTGTTGCTGTCTGGATAATTGCTGTAGTTGGGCAGTAGCCTGAGATGCAGCACTTGCAGTTCTTCTTACTTCGGCAGCAACTCTAGCATTTGCTGTAGCATTTTCAATTGCTGCCGCTGCTGCTTGTTCTTGCGCCTCTCGTGCCTGCCTTGTAGCTCCAGTTAATCTAACTACGCCTCTGTGATAACGAGTCTGAGTGCCATTGACATCAATTAACGCAGTCTCTACATTATCTATACTAAGACCAAGGGAAGATAAAGCTCTTTGTGCTCTAGCCATTTGGGCAGTGCCAAAGATTTGTACTTCTAGACCAACTCTTAAATTAGGTGTGCCTTGACTCATTACTATACTCGATCATTAATTCTAATTCTGCGGATTGCCGTATATTTGCTGTGCAAGTGTTGGCTTGTAGAGCCTTAATAATTTTTCGGCTTTCTTGGGTGGACTATTCAAAATCTCTCTAAGGACAGAAGGCGGAATTTGAGCATCTGGCCCCATAGTTCTTGACGAATTGACAGCCGCCTTGGCAGAATTTTTCAAGGTCTTATTTTTACTATTTGCTGCAACTGAGTTTGCTTTTAAGCCTGATGATAAAACAGCTTCCTCATTTACTTTCACGATCACAACGTCGGAATCCATTGGTTTAATTTTCTCTTGACGCATATGTGGAACTAATCTGATTTTGTAATCAATATCGACGTAGTTTCTTACCCGCATTTCGTACTCTTCAATAATGTAAATACCTTTGTCGCCAGCTAACTTCGCGTCTGTTTGTCCAACTTTATATTGTAACTCATCATCGGGTGGAGAGAATCCAACTCTAATTGGTCTACCCATAAAACTTTTAATTTGCTGCGCTCTCTCTTTAGCTGTAAGTACAGTTCCGCCTATTTCATACTTACCAAAGAAGCAACCTTCCCATTCAATAGGTTGTTGAAATGTTCCAATAATTTGGTTGGTTATGAAGCCGCCATTGTATTCAATTCGATTAATCTTGGTTGAATACATATGGGGAATAAATTCTGGCAATTCTTTTGGAAAGAACTGGAAGGTGATCTGTTCTTCACCCGTTCCATTGGCTTTAGTTATTTCTGTAAAATAAATCATTTTATATGCTCCAATATTTATTTATGTTTAATGGCCCCGGATTAACCGAGGCCAGTAGCATCTTCTGGGCTATAATAATCATTCATAACTAAAGTTGCTGCGTTTCTCCAACCTTTTGACCAAGGCTTGGGTGTTCCGAATATACATTCATATGGAACACCCCATTTGAGTAGCATCATCCCCTGACGGAAGTAATCGTTATCCGCCAGGGCTGCTATTCCCCCTCGTCTTCTGCCTCATTAAGCTCTGAATAAGCTTCTGCAACGGCAAGCCATTCGCGCTTAGTAAATTGAGACATAAATTCGAATACTTCTTCAAGCTTGCGAAGCGGCTTGCATTCCTTGCCATCGACTGATACGACAGATAGAGAGATCTGAATAGAGCGAACCGTTACGCCGCCACCAAACTGGTTATTCTGGTCAAAGTCGGGGCCAACCATGCGGAATGATAAGACATCTTCCAGGGCTGATAATTCGCGGACAACAAACTTCCGACCACTCTTTAATTCAACTTCTTTGGTTCTCATTTTTGCTCCTTATTGCTTGTTGGATTTAAGTATCCCATTAATCATATTACTTATGGAATCACCAAGCTTTGCAGGAGTTACGATATCGTCATTTCCACTTAGGGTATTTCTGTATCCCCTTTTTGGGCAAAAGAACTTCATACTAAATGTTACTGGTTGATTATCGGATGGAGTATCTTCGCTATAGGAAGTAAGTGAGCAGTTTTTATATGTATAATATTCAACCATTAATGGTTGTCCAGTTGGGTCTGATTTATATGTAACTATTTCTTCTATGTTAAATGTGAGTTTGGCAGCAGATGCTTTATACTTATCGCCAAAGCCTGAGTTTGTATTGCCAGATAATAGATAATCTTGCAAAGATATAATTAATCCAAGTTTTTGATCCGTTTTTTTGCCGGTTAGTGATAGCTCCCAGCCTTGATCATTTATTAGTGATATATTATGCATATACCCATATGGCTTAAAGTTCTTTTTTTCGGTTATAATCTTTGTTTTCGAGAATTGATCAAATTCCGCAATATATTCTTTTGAGTCAACGAAAAATGATACAAAGCATTGTGAAGATAGAACCACCTGAGATGGCATTATACCGACTGAGCCTGGTCTACTTAAAAGCAAGTCCAGGCCGGTTTTCTGCAATTCTGATATTGAATTTTCAAAAAATGACATTTAATTAATTCTAGCTAAACTTCTAATGAGCCAAATCCTGGAGTATTTTTTGCGTTTTTTCTTGGCTCAAGAGCGTTATTTATTAAAGATGTTATATCTTCAGCTATTCCGCCCTGAATATTATTAGTTCTAACAACAACTTCCTGGAATCCAATACCAGCCACCCATTGTAGGTCAATAAAAGTTGTATCGACAGGGCCAAGCTCTTTCCAGGCAGCAAAGCCCTTGATGTCCTGTTCAAACTCACCCTGGCCTGAATTTGCAACATCTAAACCAAATAGAGTTACGCCTTTATATACCCAATTCTCAATCAAGGGGAAATTTGTTAAAGGTATATTTTTATAATGAGTAATTGTTTCAGTAATAAATAGTTCTGGTGGTTGATTTCCAGCCATCAATCCTCTATCTACCAAGTGATTCCATCTGGCCAATAGTGGGTCAGTTTTGCCGATTCTTAGCTGCAAATCATATCCACTATAACGAAGAGTAGCCGACTGTAGGGAAAACCCTACTGGTCGGCTTTTAATCATATCAGTTGTAGAGGTTGCACGAAATTCATCTATTTCCCCAAGGGCGATAGGTAGAAGCCACTTCGATGAGTGAACAAATAGGAATGTGTTTCTACCTAATATTCTTGGGGCCATAATTTTTATTCGCTATATTTAGCTAATTCTGCTAGTATCTGGTAAGACATCCTTTTCAAGCGTTTGCTTAATTAGTTCATCAACAGTTGTTAGGCTTTCACCAAGTGCAGAGCCTAGTCCCTGGTGGTTAGGATTTCTTAGAGTTCCGCAAAAGCCTTCAAATTTTTCCATTAATTCATCATTGGCATCAATATCTAAATTATAGCCATAGATAATTACATCATTATAGCTATATTCCTCGATAGAGTTATCGAAAAAATGAACTTTCTGGACAACTTTAAAGTATGGTGCGCGACCACCATCATAAATATTTTTGTCTTGTCTGTGCAACAATTGGGCCATTCTCCAGTCAACCTTGCCGCCTTCGAAAGATAAATCATATCCTTCAAAAGTCTTATTGGCAGTTACTGAGTTTTGACCAATAGCTCTCGATTTCTTTACTTCGCCAAGTTCTTTTACTGAAAATTTGGATATTTCGCCAACATTAATTTCTTTGCCGGATTTATCAACTACAATCACGGTGGCGTGATTACCCCTAACTCTAGGCTTACCCATTTTGTTCCTTTCCTCTACAACTTATGTCGATATGGGGGGTTTATGGCCCCCCATTTTTGACTTTATATTAGCCGATACTGATTACCTTGGCTTCTGAGGCATCAAGCGTGACATTGATGAAGTCAGCAGGGCTCCAGAGTGAGATCTGAATGTCAACAATTAATTGACCTTGCTGCACGACGGAATCAGGGTTATTTTGAGCATCGCATTTTACCGCGAATGCAGTTCCACCGTTTACCTGACCAATCTTGCCCAAGTTTACTTCGTTCTGTAGTAGGCCACTTAGAACTGAAACGACATCACTGCGTAGAGCAGGAGTATGTGGCCTTGATACGAACTGCTGCAAGCCGGTTTCAAACGTCTTGGCGAAGAAGTTAACTGCGCGACGACGAGTGACATTGGCTAGCGAGGGTAGATTTGAAGTGTTATAACCGTTGCGTACCACAAATCCGAAGCCACTCAATAGAGTGATTGGGGATACGCGATTGCGTGATAGGGTATCAACTTCACCGCGAGTTAGAGCGCGTTCGGTTCCGATTACGCCATTAACTACATTGCGAGAGGGGGAGATATGATAGGATAAGGTTGATAACAATCCAGCATAGAATGCAGTTGGTGCGTGGTATTCCTTCTTGTTGTTGAAAGGATTAAGGATTTGAAGGAATGGATAAGTCATAACAACGCGATCGCTATTAAATGATTGCATTGTCGTTGCTAGCGTGTCAACGGTTGTTCCAGATGCCGGAGCAGCTACTGCCATTCTTGGGGATACGCTTGATAGAGAGACGTGATCCTTGAGGGCATTAGCTAGGGTTAGATTAGTGCGAGTGCAAACAACGATTTCAACATCATCATCTGCTTCGAGTGCAACTAAGCCAGTTAGACCATTACCCGTATTCTGACCAACGAATGCAGAGTCCAATAGAGATGTTCCCTGAACAGTTCCGTTGGAACCTCCAGTAAACAGAATTGTTCCAGTTGCCGGATTAGATGCTCCGACAGTTGTAATCTTTACGAAACCATCAACCTCTTCAGCATTATCTAGAACAGTTTGAATATAGCGAGAATTTTGAGCATCGGTAAAGGTTACTGCTTTATATTCATATGTTTCAGAGCCATTTCTGAATAGAATGTCAACGAAGCCAGTTACGCTGTTAGCGCTAATTACTACTGAAACACTGTTGCCATATGAACCGGGCTGCATTAATTCAAACACTGAACCGTCAACAGCGGCGCTTGCGGCGGTTTCATTACCATCGGTAACGCGAACGAAGTCAACGGTTGATGCACCAGAGCGGAATAGATTATACATAAACATATAACCTTCGCCATTTTGAGCAGCGTCATATCCGCCGAATTTACGAACCCAATCATTTAGTGAGGTGACACGAGTCGGAACGCCGACAGGGCCACGGGTTGCTTGGCCTACGACGCCAACGATCCCAACGGCAGCCGCTCTAATTGATGGTGAAGGAGAAGCTTCGCGAAGGTTTACGTCTGGCGTAAATAAATTATCAAAGTTAGAAACGATTGCCATTTCTTCTAAATATCCTTTCCTGGTGCGGGCACAATATATCTTTTATATTAGACTATGCTAGGCCCAAATTGCGTCCAACTTCATATAGATTAGTACCATCTGAGCGGAATGTAAAGATGTCTTTTGCGTTTGCAGCAGTGCTTAATGTTGGAGCGGCACCAGAGTTCCATTTAAATACAGCATCCCAGCTTAGAGTTCTTGATCCTGTACCGTCTTGAATTACCATCAAAGAGTAGAATGCGCCGTTTTGTAGTCCAGTTGGCGCTGCAACGGTTCTATTGCCTGTCAATGTAACTTTTGCAACTTGGGCAGAGGAAACCTCCCAACTAATAGTTGCTGCGTCAGTTAAAGCAACTTCCCCAAAATATTGCTGCGCTGTAAATACATTTACAGTTCCTTCTAAGGCAATTGAAGAAGAATCCGATAAGTCAGATGTTGATAACGTAGACCAGCTTAAAGCTGAACCATTAGTTGTTAGGAATTTTCCACTATTTTCTGATTGAAGAGGGAAATCTGTAATACCAGAAACGGCTACACTAGACCAGCTTAACGAAAGGCCGTCAGTAGTTAAAAACTTTCCACTTTGTCCTAATCTTGTAGGAAAATAATCGTTTAAATTAAAAATTGGCACTTTCTACCTCACGGTTATATATAGATCTTGAGCATCTTTGGGGGCGGATAATATTCTAAATCCAAGAATTGAACCCTGTGCTAATTGAACCGTATTTGGTAAGTTTTCTCCGGTAAAAGTAGCCCAGGATGCATATCCATTACATTGAATAGTTGGTTTAGAATTTGTTGTGTATAATGAAGTTAATTCGCCTCCGGGTGTCTCTCTATATACTAGATCAATCGTGATTGAACCACTTGCTGGAGTTATTGGGCAAATAACGTCAATAGCTTTTATTGTAAACGGAGCCCACACAAGTGTATAATCACATACTAATCCTGTAGCAAATTCTTCAAAGGTGGAAAGTTCCCCGATTGCTACAAGTCTTTCCAAGCCCTGCTTTACTGTAGCAGGAAGATCGTCTTCTGTAATATTTGCCCAAGCGGAATCGAAGTTTGTTCCGCTAGATTTTCTTAAAAAGTTACCCTCAATACCGCCAGATGGAACACTTCCGTCAATGGTTCCGGTTCCTGCTGAAATTTGAGATACTGTTACCTTCTTAAGTGTGCCATCTTGAAAGATACTAACATACTCTGAGCCAGTAAGTGTAATGGCAGAGGCTAGATCTGGTATTCTCTTATTAGAAAAACCGTTAAAATTCATTTATGTTCCGCTTTCGGGCGCAAGGCTATTTTTTATTTTATACTTAATCTGGAAAAGGCCCCCACAAGGGGGGCCTTAACCTTGCTACTCTTATAGAGCGGCGCGATACCAGATTACTGCGGTGTCGCCTTCTTCGAGGACGAAACCAGCATTTAGCTTGACCATACGGACTACGCCTGTACCATCGTCAACCATTTGGAAGTCATCAGACGCGCCAGCGCCTAGCTCTTGGATGACACCGTTGATTGCTAGAATTGGGCGTGAGCCTGATACTAGGCCAGAAGGTGCAGACGCTAGGACGTATTCGCCGGAACCATCGAAAGTTACGGTTTCTTCGTCTACGAAAGTACCAACTGAAGCACGGAAACTGTTGAATGCAGAAGTTAGTGCTGATAGATCAGCTACTGCACCTGTTACTGCGCCAGAGATTGAGGTATCTGCGGCCTGGCGAGCAGAGGTTTCATTAGCTAGATCGGCAACAACTCCGGTTACTGCACCTGAAATAAAGGTGTCGGCAGCTTCTCTTGCTGAAGTTTCGTTCGCAAGATCCGCTACAACACCAGTTACAGCACCAGAGATGAAGGTATCAGCAGCTTCGCGGGCTGAAGTCTCAGAAGCGACATCGCCAGATACTGCACCGATTTGACCAGCGATCGTGGTGGCGAACGCAGGGTCGTCACCTAGAGCAGCGGCCAACTCATTTAGGGTATCTAGAACGGCAGGCGCTGAATCTACTAGAGCAGCAACCTTTTCATCGGTATAAGTCTTAGCATCAGCTAGTGACTTAGCGACTGAACCAACAACGCCGGAACCACCCTCTAGAGTGTCTAGGCGACCATCTAGTGATAGAATGTCGGCAACTGCGCCAGTTACTACGCCTGATACATAAGCAACATCGTTGCCTAGTGCAGTATCAGCGGCTTGACGAGCGGAGGTTTCGTTGGCTAGATCAGCTACGACACCAGTCACGGCACCAGAGATAAAGGTATCTGCGGCTTCGCGAGCAGAAGTCTCGTTAGCTAGATCGGCAACTACGCCAGTTACGGCACCTGAGATGAACGTGTCCGCTGCTTCGCGAGCAGAAGTTTCATTCGCTAGGTCAGCAACAACGCCGGTAACAGCGCCGGAAATGAAGGTATCAGCCGCTTCGCGCGCTGAAGTCTCATTTGCAAGATCTGCTACTACGCCGGTTACTGCACCAGAAATGAAAGTATCTGCTGCTTCACGGGCAGAGGTTTCGTTTGCTAGATCGCCAGCAACTGAAGCAACTGAACCAGAAACTGCGCCGATTTGTCCAGCAATCGTGGTTGCGAATGCGGGGTCATCACCTAGCGCTGCGGCTAGTTCGTTTAGGGTGTCTAGAACTTCGGGTGCTGAATCAACTAGGTCTGATACCTTTTGATCGGTATATGCCTTAGCATCGGCCAAGGATTTTGCTACTGAACCAACTACACCAGAGCCACCTTCGAGAGTGTCTAAACGACCGTCTAGTTCACCTACGTCTGCGACTAGGCCAGTTACTGCACCGGAGATGACCGCATCAGCGGCTTCACGGGCAGACTGCTCAGCAGAGATGTCAGAAACATTGCCAGTTACGGCACCGGATACAAACGATAGATCGGCAACTAGACCAGAGGTAATCGCCTCTACCGCACCAGAGCTAAGTAGTTCAAACTCAATTGAACCAAGCTTACCCTGATTCTTTAGATTAATCTTTTGCATTTTGGGTAAATTTCACCTTTCTTTAAGCAATAATGTAATCCACCAACACGCTGTCATCTACCGTAATTGCCTCTTCAGAGATCCAAGTAAATGACTTCCCGTCACCATTTTCTTGGAAATCTAATTCCGGTGATTGATTCACCCCATTTATATAAACCTTTAAACTGCCTGGATAAATTGGATAGATTGTTTGCAGTTGAAAGTCTACAAAATCTAGGGTTATAACTTCTTCATTAACGCGAACAGCGTCAGCAGTTAAACTGACACCATCTGTGCCACTAAATCCAAATGTGTCCCAAGTCATGGATTATAGCCTCCAACCACAACTGAAACCTTGCCTTGAACATCTACAGGTACTAGATAAACATCATCGGGACTTTGAATATCCAAAATAAACCGTTTACTTTCCCGAATTCTGGCAGACACTGCACCCGGAATATATTTCTCAAGAAGAGGATTCCAGGTTAAAGGCAAAAGTTGAACATATGAGCCAGGCTCAATAACATCTACATCTATTATTAGTTTAGAATAACCTTTAAGTATTCTTCCCTTTTTTTGACTAGGAATATTTGCTTCGATATTTGCGGCGGTAATTTCTCTATGCATAAAAGCATATTCTGGAGCAGTTCTGGTTGCGCGAGTTTTTTCAGATGTTACAATCCAGCCAGAGCCGCTAGACCTTAAGGTGTATGAGTCGTTTTCATTTTCTAGAACTAATCCAGTAGCTCCATCAATTGTTTCGCCAGCTAGGCTTGAAATTGTTACAGTATTTTCACTTGTGTCAATCTTTTTAAATTCGTAAATTTTACCCCTAAATAGATCAGCCTGTGGTAATAAAATAGAAAAAGATTCAGCAGATGCATCGCAAATGGCAGTTCCGTCTAATTCTGACAATGTATAATTAGACTTTCTAGTCTCAATTTTCTCTGTATTTACGTCTTTAATTCTAGAGCGCCTTGTTCTACCACCTTGAATTACTGGAATAATTTCGTCACCGTTTAGCTTATTAGCTAATGGCAAACTAGAGATTTTAACTGCCATCTTAGTTCCTCTATTTAAAGCTCAAATGCTAGTTCTGTTCCATCTTCTGTTACGAAAATTAATCCTTCTTCGGATATACTATACTTGATCGTAACATCTTCGTTTATGTATAAATCACCAGTAATAGTATTAGTTAAAACTTCTGGCTCAGAGGCAGTTGATGTTGCTCCATTTGTTATAGTAGTTAAACTTGTATTTATTTCGTCAATTAGGTGTCCAGAGATTTCTTGCAACATTCTTCCGTTTACTTTTATGTCATATGCCCTGACATATGGCCTTAATTCGCAAAAATCTCTATATGATTCATAAATTATCGAAATATATTCGCCAGGCATTTCATCGCCCCTAAGTGCGATCATATTATTCGTTGCTAAATAAAACCCAATAGAGTTCCCAATTTCCCTTTGCTCTTTTCTTGAGTTTGTATATAGATAAATTGTTAATGGTAGCCATAATTCGCCAAGTGGTTCATATATCTTGACTTGTGTTGGTGTTACAAGAACTTTGTGCTTTTCGCCATATTTATTGATTTTATACTTGACTTCTCCGGCGTATTTCATGCCAACGCATGGAAATTTTTGAGCATTTTGTTCAGGATTATTAGTTCCGTCGTATTTATTAACAAATTGAATATCAGGCATTTTAGCCATAATTCTACCAGTAGGAATACCGGATACTTCCGAAATATTCATACATAGTGTATAAAGAATTAAATGTTCTAAATCTCTCATTTGAAGAACTTCTTCCAGCTTCTGCCCCTTACTTTCGCATCTAAGGCTCTTCTTACTCTTGATTCGAGACCAAAAGAAAACGCGTCTTTTATGGCTTTTTCTACGCCGGGCTTCAAGAATGGCCTAGCGGGAACTTTTTTAGTTTCTTTTAATCCTGGTATTCTTGCGTCAAATCCTTCTTCGTGATATGCCGCATATGGCATATATGAACCGATTACAACTATAATTGAATCTCTATTAAACAATTTGTCTACAACATAGATAGAATCTTTTAAATATCCACTTTCGTCTAAAACATTCCCAGTATCGCCACCTCTTAATTTTTCTGTTAATTCAGAGGTAAACTCGGAATGTCCATCCATCTGCATTCCGTACTCAATATTATTCTTAGCATTTTTAACTGCTTTTTCGGATATCTCTGAAGCAACTATTTCGCCAAGCTCTGGCAATGAGTTTTCAACTCTCGCCATTAATTCCCTTAATCTTTTATTAAATTCTTTTGCACCAAGATATTCGCCACGTGCCATTAAAATCTAGCATCCCTCTTGCACTTGACTTCATTCATTATGATCGTCCCAGACAGAACACTTGGTTCAATATAATAAACAAGCCATTCAGTTTCGGTGTTTGGTGGATATACTATTTTATCTCCGGTTTTAACGTCTTCGTTTCCTGCGCAAAAGAAATAGAGTTGTTCTTTTTTGTCGTTTTCTGGTTGGCCGCCAGCCACAGTTTCCTCAACTTGTCTTTTATCTGTATTAACAACTATTTTGATAATTCTAGAGCTAGCTAGCGTTATGTCGCCATCAAGCGGTTCGCCGTATATATCTAGAGCCTCTTGATTATCAAATCTTTTTAGAATAACATCAATTCCGATGTTATTAATAAATCTTTTACATATAAGTCTTCGTATTCTTCTACTCATTTTAAGAACTTATATCTGTTTAAGATTGCCTGAACAGTTACTGGGATGCCAATATTCATATCGTCGTATCTTTGGCGAGGATCAACGTAATTACTTTCAAATTTATTGAATACGAATCTGGTGATTGAGCCACCTTCTGGAATTGCAACAGAGCCGGTATCTACTGATTGAGCATATGTATTTGCAAGCATTAGGGTTGCCATTTTTATTGGGGATGGTATTTCTTGATATCCCGCAACATAAGTAACTTGGTAAACAGCATCAGAATAAAGGCTTCCATTGAATATAACTCTTCCATCTTTGAAGAATCTATAATTGCCTGGATCCATCGTGATTTGCTGCAACGAATAGCCTTCAATATTAAAAGTGCTACTGTAAGACGCTTGATCATATTTGATTGATTGAATAGAATGCAATGGGAACTTTCTTAGATATACTCTTGTTTGTCCCGCTTTTCCGATGAACTCTTCTTCAACTACGCCAGTTCCAAATGATTGACCAGCATATAAATCAATCAGCGAAGAAATGTATTCTAGGAAGTCAAAAACATCCCCAGTTGACGCGAAAACAGAGCAGTCTTCGCCGGGCTGGAAATCCGCTCCATAAGGTGATGATAAAAATTCTTGTACTGTTACGTATGACATATCTATACCTACTATTATTATTTTATAGTTATGAGCCCGTTTTTAGGCCCATATAAAAGAGGCCCCTTTGCAGGGGCCTCCATTAAGAGGTTTATAGACCGTCTGATACGTTGGTGATGACTGCGTGGTGAGTTTTCGCACGTAGTTCCAAGGTGCCATACCACTTGATTAGGCGGTTGGCTACAATGTCGGCATTGCCAATTGACAATTCCTTCATACGGATGCCACCAGCTAGGTCAGCGATTGCAACCTTGGTGGTGTCTACGACGAATACTTTACCAGAGGGTAGGAAGTCGCCACGGACGGGAACGATTTCTAGGTCATAACCTAGAGGTGATAGATAACGTAGCGTGGAAACGCCTAGTCCGCCTGGTTGGCCACCGGCTAGATAGCGAACTCTCTCGGCGGTGAAGTTGGCGATGCGTTGAGCAACGGCAGGACGGCATAGGATTACGTTGGGGTTGCCACCGGCAGCATAAGCAGCGATTAGTGCTTCTTGTAGCTTGGTTTCAACTAGGGCAGAAGCTGAGCCAGCGTTCTGAATTTCGTTGGTGCCGGAAGCTAGTTCAGCGATTAGGCCGTTCATCTGCTGAGGTGAGGTTTGGGTCTTGTCACCATTCCATACCCAGTATTCGATTGCACGCATAACGTCTTGCATTTTCTCTTCGACTTCGCGAGCAAATGCATCCATACCGCCAGCCTTACCAATGGTGTTGGTGGCATTTAGCAACTCGGTTGCTTTGGCGATACGACCGATTGACATTACCTTGTTGTCACGACGAACAGTGGTGCTTTCGTGATCATTAGGCGCGCCGCCATCGCCATAGGCTGAAGCAGTGAATGAAGACGTTAGAGAAGTCTCAGTCCACTCATGGGTTAGAGCGGTGGCATTCGTGCGACGTAGGCGTGAGAATAGGGGTACATCGGGAGGGGTGATATACTGGATTAGATCTGATAGATCTTCGTGGATTGAATCAGCGAAGTTGGTAGTATTGAGTGCGCGAAGAAGCGCCTCTTCTTTCTTAGATAGATCTGACATTTTTTACCTTTCAAAATGAAGTAAGAAAAAAGGGATTTGCGATTCTTCTCTACACTCAGTCCAGTGGAGGAATGTATTACGGAGAAGAGTGTTCTATATATATTTTAGATTAAAGCCCGCCGTTGGAGCACTGTATCTATAGTAGACCTGAAGTGTGGCGGGGTATTTTAAACTTACTAATCCGTAAGCAATTTAGGCAAATTCACCATATCCTAGATATTTAGCGCCAAATAGCTTATGCTTGATTAACTCTTGAGTGTCGTTCGTTTCTTTTGCGCGTTGAATATTTTCTTCGCGCTTTGAAGCGGTTGATTGCTCACGGGTGACAGCTTCCATTAGCTGAGAACCAGGTTTGGTTGCGGGTTCTGATTCAACTTTCTGTACACGCTCAACTAACTCTTCATTAGCTTTCTTTACGTTTTGTAGTTCTGAACGTAGCTCTTTATTTTGTTCAGAAACTTCCTTAATAGTAGTTTCCAAAGATGAGCGTAGTTCCGCGATTTTTTCGTCCAACATGGAAGCAACTGCGGCAACAAGAGATTCGGTAGAAGATTCAGCCCTTTCGGCAGGCTCTTCAGCTACAACTTCCTCTGCAACCTCTTCAGCCTCTACGGCCTCTTCCACTGCTTCTACTTCGAGTTCCTTTTCTTGGGATTCCTCTTCACGAACCTCAACAACCTCAACCTCTACGGCCTCGGCGGCTTCAGTAACTTCAGCGGAATCAAGAACTAGTTCTTCTTGTCGAGTTTCTTTCATTTCGGAATCCTTTTTCTCCATAGCCTCTACTAGACGATCAGCCCATTTGCGACCCGGTTCACCACCCCAAAGCAGATTTGCGACATAACCTGGAGTTTCCTCACCTGCTTTATCCCAACCTGGACGCTTATCGACTGCGTGACGTGCGTGCCAAGCACTCATCTTACGAGCCTTCTCTGGAGAAATGTTTTCCCCGGCTGCAAGTTTGCGTGCCCATGAAATTGTGGCAGAGACTAATCCCTTACCACCTCTTCCATCTTCGTATAATTTTAGTCCTTTTCTGAGCTTAGACTTAACTGCTTCTGGAGGACTGAAATCAATTCCATCATATTTGGCTCTTTCTAAGAGCATATATTCGTCTGATAGATCTTCCTTAATACTAGTTGCCATATTTGAGGTATTTGCCATCCGCTTTTTCATCCAGCCACGCATATATTCAATGGCGGACATCATTTGCTCTTCTGAGTAATCCTCTTCTTCGCCTTGCTCTTCGGAATCCATTTCATCTTCTTCCATTTCAAGCATTTCCATAGCTTGATATGCGTGCATTAGAATTTCAATTAATTTCTTAAGCTCAGAGCTATTTCTTTCAGCAATTTCTTGCTTTGTCTCTTCAACTTCAGACCAATCTACTGAGCGGATAATTTTTTCAATCCACGAATCTGGATTGGAGGGGCGGCGAACAATCCCAATCTTTCTTAATTGGACACGATTAAATACCCTAATGTTTTTGCGAAGCTCTTCATTATATTGATATTCTGCTTCTCTTACAACACCATTAATTGATAAGCCAAACTGCTTAGTTTTACCAGTAATGGCATCGGGTACAGTCATTTTCTTGAAATAGTAAACAGCTTTAGGATTATCGGAGTCTAATCTGGCGATTACCTTTAGCCTGGAATCTTCTGTAACTTCGGCGTTGATGACTGCACCAAGAATATTCATTGGTTCTTCTTCGCCAAGATGTTCGGCTTCTAACTCTACGGGCTCTCCGGTTTCCATTCCTCTCGCAATATCAAAAGCGAAAGAATTTTGGCAATTCGCATTGAAAACAGTTTCAAAAGTATCTATACTAGTAGACGAGGCGATGCCTTCAAATAGCATTTCCCCGCTTTCACTCATATATGCTCTAGTAATTGGAATTGCAAATTTAAAATCGTTATACATAGTTTCCCTTAAAATAATAAAAGGTCAATACAATTTATTTTAGTTTATGGAGGTAAGAATGACTGAGATGCTTTTAGTTAAAAGTCACCCAGAAGAAGATTTGATGTTAACTCTTGTTCAGGAGTTTGGTTCAAAGGTTATTCTTCCCCGAAACTTTCAACCCGGTGATACATTTAAGAAATATGCCAAAGAAGGCATTTATGGAATCATGGGTGTTGAATTGGATCCTGTTCAGAATGAGGCTCTTTACGAGGTAGCACTTCCGAAAGTTTATCTTCAATATATTGATTATGAGCTTCAGAAGTTACGCAAGTTCCTAGATTCGGCAAAAGTTGAAAAGACCAATACTCAAAAGTAAAGAACCAGTTTTTTTCGCCCCTTTTTTTGTTGAAGTGAACTCTAACATAATCTTTTTCTATACACTCATCAAGATATGTAAAGAAATCATTTTGCCCGGTAGATGCTAATCCAATTGCTTTTGAGAAAGTAATATTCCAAGCTCTCAAATTTCCACCAGAATTATTTATAATATCATATATTTTTTGTGCGCGCTTGGATAATGGCGGTCTATTTGTTATAATGTAGTTGATTTTATCTTCGTAAGTCATAGGAGGTTATAATGGCTAGAAGTGTTGACCTATTAGATATTATAGACAAACAAATCTATTATATCAACTGGAGAGAGTTAAAAGTTGAGCAAGAGGTTTTGATTCCTGTTTGCAACAAAGACTGGTATTGGTACTCGGTTAGAAATAATTTATATATGTTGGAAAATGAATTATATGACATTGAAAAGGAGGCAGCAGAGTATCTACTTGGAACAATTATTGCAATGAAAAAAGAAGCGATATTGTTTTATGCGCGCAAAGAACGTGAATTAATTGAACTTTTGAATGATAACAAATTAGAGAAGGTGGTGTAAAGATGAAAAACAGCACTACAAAGAAACTGGTTATGGTAAGCAGCCGTTTTGGTGGCAAAGAAGAGAACATTGAGCGGGCGGAGCGGTTTTGTAAATATGTTGTAAATATGGGACATATACCTGTAGCGCCGCACGTTTATTTTCCGCGATTTTTAGACGATCTCAGGCCCGAAGAAAGGGAATTGGGCATTGAAGGAGCGCTTGCTTTAATGTCTAAGTGTGATGAAGTTTGGTTCTTTTTACAGAAAGGTGAAAAGTTATCTCAAGGAATGAAATTAGAAGCACAACTAATGGTTGAAATGAATATGCCTTATAAAGTTGTGGACGCCGATTTGATTGATTTTATTCTAAAAGATATTGAATTCGAGAAGATCACTCTTGAATACAGGCCAGAAGATGTTGCATTTAATCGACAGTATTTGAATAATCAATTTGATGATAAAGATTGGCATTTAATTTATAAAAAGAACGAAGATTAAACTAAAATTAACTGTGCCTCCTTCGACAGCCTCCAGATTCGTCTGGGGGCTGTTGGCTTATGTGGGCTCGATAAAGGCCATTGAAATTGCGGCAATGTACAATCACCCTTGAGACTATCTGAAATCACTTTTAGCATACAACTTCTACAGTAATTCATTGAGCAAAGTTTATACTGTTACCCCTAATGATTTACAAAGAGGAGGTTTTTCAGTTTTTTGCCGCGATACCTGCTTAAACTTCATGAAAAAATTTCCGGGGGGGTACTTGACGGCCTTAAAAATATATGCTACGATGTGGGTAGGGGAAAAGGGGGAACCTTATTTTTTTATATATTATATTTACATGATCTTATTTACCATGATCTCATGTAAAAGATCTATATTAACATGATCTAATTAAGGTTCTCTCTAATTACCATGATCTAAATTTAAAGATCTTAATTACCATGATCTTCCGGTAGGGTATTGCTAATTAGGGGAACATGAAGTAAAGTATATTTACTCTTCTTCTTTCTCTTTGTTAAAATCTAATCTCCATCCCTCTTTGATCCTGTTTAATAAACATGATCTTATTATTTGTATAGCATCACTTTTAGAAAGTTCTTTTTGCAATGTATATGATAATTTCCATCTTCTGTATTTTGAGTATCTACCTGATTTGCTCACTTTATGTCGTTTACACAACAAATCCAGCAGTTCAGATCTCCAAAGCAAGGAGCAAACGGCAGACTTATCGAAGAAGGGATTAGGCTTAGGTTCTCTAATTGTTTCAAGTACGGTTTTGTTCCCGATTTGGGAAATACTTTTAATACCCCAAAATTCTGGAACTAATTTAACTATTTCTTCTCTCTTTGTTGATCCCACAATTATCGTTATTCTAGATAGAAACTTATTGTAATACTTCTTTTGATTTTTTAGCCGCGAATAATCATCGTGATCGCTTTTAATTTCGTAGCCGTGTAATTCATCAGTTAAATCAAGTAAATCAATTCTTGCTCTACCAAGAACAACTTCATCAACAATAATTCTTAAAGGATTACTGCTTTTAATAAATTGCCTTATTTCGCTATCGTACATCTAGCTCAGGCCATTTTAATACGGTTACGTAAGTTGGGCCAAATACTCCGTCAGAATTCCTTGTTCTCTCGACCTGAATGATGCCAAGATCGGTCATTTTCCTAAGCAAGTATCTGAGGTTGTGAATTGAAATTCCGTGCTTGACAGCAAGCTCTTCATGGTTTAAAATACCTTCAATATCCTTCACCAACTCGATAATCCGTTTATTGCCAATCGTGGGCTTAAGTTTCATTTTTTTATCCCCAGGAGATAATTATGAGTCAAACAACTGTTGAGAAAATTACAGCATTTGATGGAATTTGCCCAACACTAATTAATTTAGCCGTACACGAAGATAATCGTGGCTCATTTGCTGAGCTATGGAACGTGAGGGCTACTGGCTTTAACGCTGTACAATCAAATCTATCCGTAAACAAAAAGGCAGGAACTTTCAGGGGGATGCATTTTCAGGTATTCTTGCCACAATCGAAGCTGGTGAGTGTCATTACTGGAGGAATCGTTGATTATGTTGTTGATATTCGACCAAAGTCAAAGACCTTCGGCAAGTTTGCAGGTTTTGAGCTAACACAAGGCCAATCTCTGCGTGTTCCAAATGGATACGCTCACGGATTCTTAACAACTCAGGACAACACAATCGTCAATTATCTGGTTGATGGCTCTAGATTTCCGCAACACGAACGGATTATTAACCCACTTGACGCTCAAATTCAGTCAGTAACCTCAGATAACCTAAACCTATTAATGGACATTCACCAAAAAGTTTCAGATCTTGGTTTATCTCTATCAGATCTAATAATGTCCGAAAAAGATAGTTATGCCGAATCACTAGAATCTTTACTTCAAAAAGAGTATAATAACTTCACGCACTGCATTGGCACGGATTTAACTTAATATGGAACACAGAAAAAAGCGCATAGTAGTATTCAAAAGAACCCACAGAATGACTTGCAATTTCTGCAATAAAATTTTATGGGATATTACAGATAAAAAGAACAACCAAAAGCGGGAATCATACTGGGAAGCTTGGCATTGTACTGGTGAAGAAGATCTATTATCCAATAGAGAAGACGTTCATATTTGTTCAGAATGCTTTAATGATGCAGGGGAATATTTAAGTGGGACGAAAGCGCAACAAAGAGAAGATAATATTGAAAATCTCTCGCCCAAAAGAAAGAGATTTCGTTCACCTGAGTGAGATTACTCACGGCACGGGTTGTGGGCCACATGGCGGCGATAAGCCTCGTGAGGTTAATGTTGATCTGAGTGAGTTTGGTTGCCCGATTTGTGGTATTCTAGATTGTTACGATTGCGAAGAAGGATAATAAATGCACATTAGACTAGAACAAGGCGACTCACTTCAGATCCTAAAATATGTTCAAGATAATTCTATTGATTCATGCGTATGCGATCCCCCATATGGGATAAAGTTCATGAACAAAAAATGGGATCATGATGTTCCTAGTGTTGAATTGTGGAAGGAAGTGTTTCGCGTACTAAAACCTGGCGCACACCTTCTTTCCTTTTTTGGCACAAGAACATATCACAGAGGTGTAACGAATTTAGAGGATGCAGGTTTTGAAATTCGTGATCAGATTGGCTGGGCCTTTGGAAGCGGATTTCCCAAGTCTATGGATTTATCAAAGGCGATCGATCGAGAGCTTGGATCCCAGGGCAAAAAGGGTGAAGTGAAAGGTAAGAGTGGATCAAAAAGAAATTCAATGGCCGGTGACTTTACTGGTGGTGAATACCACGAATATATCCCAGGTAGTGACGAGGCCAACGACTGGAAAGGTTGGGGAACAGCACTTAAGCCAGCCTGGGAGCCTATTGTTCTAGCAAGAAAGCCATTTAAAGGTTCTGTTTCTAACAATATGCTGGAACACAAAACGGGCGCATTGAATATTGATGGATGCAGGATTGAAGGCGAACCCTGGAAATCCCATAAAGCTACTGGACTTGGTACTGTTAAATTTTTCACAGAAGGCGAAACCCCAGTAATCAATAAATCTCCTCACGAATTAGGAAGATGGCCTTCTAATTTTATTCATGATGGAGATGAAGAGGTAATTGAATTACTTGGTGATGCCGTCCGTTTTTTCTATTGCGCTAAAGCTAGTGTAGGCGAAAAAGAAGATGGCCTCGTTGATCTAAAGGATTCAACACTCAATAGAGTAAACCCAGGCGGCATTGAGAACGACCCAAGATGGGCACCAGTAAAGCGCAAGAATAACCATCCAACGGTAAAGCCTATCAAGCTAATGTCCTATCTATGTAGGTTAATCACACCGCCGGGTGGAACCATATTGGATCCATTTATGGGCTCAGGTTCAACTGGTGTTGGAGCGGTAAAAGAGGGTTTTGACTTTATCGGCATTGAGTTAGACCCACACTTTTTTGAGATCGCACAAAAAAGAATCGAGCATCATAATGGCAAAGAAGAGTAGTGTAACAGAGCACGTCTTGAACAGGGTTCTGGAAAAATCGCGAAAGCGTACAAATAAAAAAATTAAAGAACAACTAGATAAACAATCTGGAGAGCCAAATGAAAAAGATACTAATCACGGGAGCCAACTCTAAAACCTATAAGTATCTAAAACCTTTTGTTGAAAGCCTAGAAGATGTCAAGGTGTTCGCCCTTGGTCGCCAAGAGTGTGACGTTGCCGATTCTTTAATGGTATCAAAAGTTCTCGAACAAATCTCTCCAGATCTAGTCATAAATCTATCGGCATACACTGAGACATACATGCCCGATCAGGATCCCAAGGAGCACATAAAATGCTACAAGACGAACGCCCTTGGCCCTAAAAATCTAGCTATGGCTACGTCAAGCCCAATTATTCACATTTCCACGAATTATGTATTCTCAAGCAAGAAACAACTATTCGCGGAACAGCCACAGTTCTACACAGAATACGACGATCAATTTTTAGGCCCTGAAACTGCTTACGGTATGCACAAATTAATCGGGGAAAATAACCTAAGACTCAACTCAAGAAAGTATTATATACTACGGACACAATGGCTGTTCGAAAAAGGGGAAGATAACTTCCTAAGCAAACTAATCGACGGAAAGATTAAAGAGGCAAATCTTGACGATATAAGTTATGGAATCCCAACGTCCTATAAGACCCTAGCAGAGATCATCTTCGTATTCTCACATATGCTAATAAAAGGCGGCATCATACAAAAAGGAATATACAACGCAGTAAACTCAGGAACCCCAATAACAATATATCAACTAGCCAAAATATTGGGACAACAAAACCATAAAAGAATACTAACCCCTAATAGAGTATTATCAATACCCTTATCAAATAATAAACTACAATCAGAACTAAATATGAGTATCCCCCTATACACAAGTATGCTTTAATGAATCCTGTCTATGGTAAAGCCATAGCGCCGGGTGAGGTTGTAGTGGCGTTTTATGCCATTCCTGTCTATGGTAACAAGGTCACGCACTAGATTGTTATAACGCCCTTTCTTAAGGGAAGGTTAAATTTTTGTTAAGGAGGGGGTCTTCCACAGGGGAAAACCTTAACCAGAACTTAAAGGGGGCCCGCTGGACGGGCCCCCCACCCAAGGTTAAGAGATGTTAAAGAGTTTGTTAAGCTGTGCAAGTTTGAATAGGTCAACCGTCCAAGTTTCGGGTTTGCTCCTCGTGGTGAGCAGACCCGGTGCTTCGTCGTCAACGCGCGCCTTAAGGCCACTGAAGTGGCCGTTTACGCTACCCTCGTTCGTGTAGCGCTGATATTCCCCGAAACCCGTACGGGCTGCATTGAAAAACCAGCGGCGGGCTTGAGGCCGCTTGAACACGGGCCCGAATTCTGCGACCAGCTTATTTAACGTTTTTACGGCATGTTCAAGGTCAACGGCGTGATGACAAGACTTCATACCCTTGCCCGTCACGCTTGGATTTTTCGCGAGCCGCGAGCCGCGAACGGCGGGTTCAAAGTTAGCAGCACGTACATCCGTTTGCACCCCCTCCACATCGAGATCCTCGATTGTGACTTCTACCGCAATCGAGGGGGCTGCTTGTGCCGATTGAGCGGCCTCAAGCTCAGCGATACGTGCGAGGGCGGCTTGCAATGTGGTGATATCGGACATGTGGTATCTCCCCGCGGGTATCGGGCCCCGCTTTGCCCCGTGGCCCCTTGGCCATGAATATAGTCTCACATCGGGCCCCTGATGTACAGCCCAAAATCGACTCGATTTTGAGCCTATCCAAGCATGAAAACCCGGAAACCGGCACGGCGTCTACGTTTCCCGTCTTTCAATACAATTCAATCCAGTTTGACCGTGCTAGATCTGGAAACCCGGAAACCCGCGCCACATCAGGGTTTGACGTCAGATCACGGCGTCAAGCGCACAGCGTACCCGCGCGACACGCATGGCGCGCGCATGACTGTTCGATTGTATGTTCGACGTGATCGGCAAATCGTGCCCGATGGCGGGCCCCTCACAGGCCATCCTAGGGCCCCTGGATGCCCGTCCGGGCCCCTTGAGGCGTCCAACGTCCGGACATAAGGGCAAGGGTAGATCAAGGGCCTTTACGGGCATCCTGTAAACGGGCCCGCACTGGGAGCCGGTTTCGGGGATCGTTTTTATGTCATACGATAATGTGAAGCAATGTAAAGCTTGACAAAATCCGATTCGCATGATTTTTCCGCCGTGGCAACATGTTGAGTGCATGAGACTCACATGATCTGAGCTTGATCTGAACCATTGACATATTAGATTTTCCATGATTTTTTTTTGTTGTCACGTTGCGGATCTGACAACAAATATTACTGATCAGGAATATTACAAATTGTAAAAAAGTATTGACAAAATCCGATTCATCTGATTTTTTTCGACGAAAAAAGTTTAATCAAATCTTAAAGATCTTTAACCTGAATTTAATTGACTTTCGGTGAAAAATGTGCCTGTAAAATTTAACCAAACCTTTAAGATCTTTAACTTATTTTTAATTGACTTTCGACGAAAAATCTGATCGTAAAACTTAACCTAAACTTAAAGATCTTTAACTCAAATTTAATTGACTTTCGACGAGATCTGTGATCGTAAAATTTAACCATAATTTAAAGATCTTTAACCTAAATTTAGTTGACAGATCTGGATTTTCGTGGTAGCAAAATTTAACCTAAATTTTAAGATCTTTTAAAGATCTTTTAATTGACATTTTCGACGAAATATGGTAAAATATTTTACACCAAAATTTAACCTAAATTTAACGATCTCTTAAAGATCTCTTAGTTGACATCGAAGGTTAAGAACAGGTTAAGATGAGGGTAAGGTTAGGTTAACAATACAATACAATACAATACAGCAAAAATCGACTTTTTTCGCCCTGTGCGCCGGGGCTGGCGATCGAAAGCGGGAAAGGGTTTTTAAAGCTATTGGTCGAAAGTTGGGGATCCTATACATGGGGAAAACTCATGATCATGGCCCCATGTGTTGAATTGTATTGTATGGGATTTTTCAGGCTGTGTCAATTCAACGTCAAGTTGAACAAGCCTGATGTGAGTTAAATTTAAAACAGCCTACGCAAGCCCCGTAAAGGTGCCTGAAAATCGTTCAAGGTACAATCACCCTGCCGTGGTATCTGAAACGTGTTTAACGCCATTCTGTACGCAAAGAAAAGGGTGTTAAGTTTTAAGGGTTGAGTGAAAAATGTGGGGAATTAATCTTCCCGCTTTTTGCGCACCCCCAGAAACTTTTTTCAATACAATGCAATAAAATGTTTTAGAATTGAATTGAATTGTGTTGAATTGTATTGGCCGCCATTCGGGGCCACCGAACGATTATTTTTATAATATACGGCGCGTGAAACATTTATTTTTCTGATTAACAGGGGCATTGATGGGGAGGGGCTATATGCCGGGGGCAATACAATACAATGCCATATAATAGGGGGCAATAAAAAAAGCCCCCCTTGCGGGGGGCCCTTGGGTTACAGTTTCTCGCCGATAACCTTGAGAAACTGTGACTTGTAGAACTCACTGAGCCGCCACAAGATCGTCACGTCGAACTTTTCATCGACCTGGCGACCGTTGGCCAAGTCCTGAAAGTCGACGAAGAATTCTTCGCCGTTTTCACCGATAACGGTGAAACCGTGGAACCTCAAGGTTCCCACTGGATCCACCGGATCTTGGCTACCGTTTATAGCCAGCTTTACGGTGTACTCTTTGTTAACGATCATGGTCATGTTTACCTCCCGGCCCCCTGGGGGCCATAACCGGGGCATCGGGCCCCGTCGCCTTGACTATTTCATCATAGCAAGCCGGTCACAGGATGTCAACAAAAATCTTTCACTCCAGATCAACCATCAGATCAGGCCACAGGAGCCCCGTAAAGGCCCTTGAACCCTGCTAGGGTACAATCACCCTGCCAGACACCGAGAGGCCCCTTTACGGCCCTCACAGGCCCCTTAAACGCGATGTCGTGGTGTACGACGCCACGGGCGATCGCCGGGGGCACGGTTTATCGCCAATACAATGCAATGTAATAACTTAAACGCATTGAATTGTATTGTATTGAACATGTGCCAAGAAAAAAGCCCCCTTGCGGGGGCTTGGCTTTATTCGAAAATCCTTTCGATGCAACGCTCGATATGTTTTTGGTACGACACCTTGTCAAGGTATGGGTTGTGCAACGCCGCAGCGTTCACCAGATCCTCGACGGTGATGTCGAGGATGACCCCATCCTTATCGGTGAAAGCGATCCCATAAGCGGGATCAGCCGCGTCAGAACCTTTGCCCTTGAGCTTGATCGCGTCAACCAACATTAGAACCTCCCGGCCACTGGGGCCATCTTGGGGCAGCGCCCCGTCGCCTTGACTATTTAATAATAACATCTGGCACACCTGATGTCAACATTTTAAGATCAAGCCAGATCAGGTGATGTATCTCATTGCATTGTATTGCTGTGCCGCGATGGGCGATCGCCCTTTAGCGCCCTGCCACTAATCAATACAATACAATCCCATACAATCATTAAATTGCATTGTATTGTATGGAAGGTAAGCCAAGAAAAAAGCCCCCTTGCGGGGGCTTGGCTTTAAGCTTGGAATTCCTTTTCAAGCTGTCTTGTTCTTTCGTTGAATTCTTCCGAAAAATCCTTATCCTCCAGTGACCACTGGACAATTTTTTTCATGAAACTTTCGATTTCTTCAGTAGTTTCCGTTCCCGACACAAGTACATAATCTTTTTCTGGGTTTTCAAGATATGCCCCAGGGAGGTATCCCGTTTTGGTGTCATTGTAGCGATTCAGCACCAAGAAATAATGGTGCAGATCCTCGCGGCTTGCAGTGCCGATAAGGCAATCGGCTACATTCTTTCCTTCGTGAAACTTGTTGATGTCGTACCAAAGTTGCTTTGCCATTTTCAACCTCCCGGCGCTCAGCGCCATCTCGTTTGCTTGACTAATTTAATAATAGCAAATCGCAAGCGGGATGTCAAGAAAAACTTTTCTTGTCAAATCAGACCAGATCAGCCCGGTATCGGGGCAATACAATGCAATGCAATCTAATCAAGTTATTGAATTGTATTGTATGGACTTATGGCAATAAAAAAAGAGGCCCCTTGCGGGGCCCCCTGTTAAACCATCCAGATATAATGCCCCTCAAGTCGTAGGGCAACCATCATGTTTTGACACCAGCGCATGGCGGCGTCCTCTCTTGTGAACCATATGGTTTCCTGCTCCTTGCTTGACCAGCAATGATAGATCGGGAATCCATACCCGTCCGTGTCCCGTTCATAGACCGCAAAGCGGTCATAACGGTCAAGCGCACGGCAATAGCCATCGAAAGGGTTTTCCCACAGATCCTCGACATTGCCCACGTACTCGCGCATTAGAACCTCCCGGCCATCAGGCCATAACCTTTACTCTTTAATCATATCAAACCAGGCTTATGATGTCAACTAAACCAGATCAACCCAGATCAACCCTTTTATATATAATTATATTGTATTGCAAAAAGTGACGGGCCCCGCTTTTGCCCCTGCCCTGTGTCCATACAATACAATGCGATACCACGGCTGCATTGAATTGAATTGTATTGATCTTCTATGGGCGATCGCATTGATTAAACATACGGGCTTTAAAGGCGTTTAAATTGTTCTAAGGTACAATCACCCTACCCACCCCCCTGAAACGCGTTTAACGGGCTCACAGCACGCTTTAAAAGGGTGCTACGCTGTGGGGCTTATCGGATGTTTCGAACGCACGAAGAAAAGGGGGGCTAACAATACAATGCAATGCAATATATTAACAGGCATAAAAAAAGAGCCCCCTTTCGGGGGCCCTGTGTTAGTCTGAGATTTTCTTTATTGAGCGGATGACGTTTCTCCTAAAACTTTCGCCCGTGGCGATTTTCCTTTCAAGGTGAAGGGCCTCATCCCGCGCCTGGCGGTACGCCTCATATAAAATTCTTTCGGTACGATTACCGTATGATTGCTGAAGGCTCACGCCGAGCGACATGCCCAGCGCAAATGTAAGCACAGCGATAACAACGGCAATGGTGATGGTCATGTTTACCTCCCGAACCCCTGGGGTTCATCTGGCGGGCGTCGGGCCCGCTTGCCTTGACTCTTTTATAATAACAACTATCGGGAAGGATGTCAAATAAATCAACTTGTGTCAGATCAAGGTCAGATCAGGTATGAATTAGATTGTATTGTATTGCAAAGAGTAAGGGCGCGCGATTTGGCGCAAGCTCGCCGGGGCCCCCGTCCAATACAATGCAATACATTGGTTGCATTGAATTGTATTGATAAGTCCCGATGGGCGATCGCCCTGGCAATACAATGCAATATACACAGGGGCATAAAAAAAAGGGCCCCTCGCGGGGCCCCTCGCTTAATCTATGTATTGTCCGAAGATATCGGAATCCTCTTCCATCGTCTGTATAACCAGTGGCGTCACGTGGCGCCCTGAGGGAAGCGGCGCCTTCTTGAGGGCTACTATTTTGTCCCCATCTTCAGCCCACTGGCTGAGGATCTTACGAGCCTCTTTCAGGCTCTCGACTTTGTGCTGCTCAACGAGCACGGGGGCCATCATCGGATCCTTAACCATTACAACATTGAAGATAGCCATGGTGGTCTGTTCTCCGCGACTCAGGGGTGTCGCTTAACCCTTACATTAATATCATACCCGTTTCACCTGGGAATGTAAACCCCTTTTCAGAAACTATTTTAAAAATATTTTGAGGCCAGATCAGGTCATATATTAAACTGTATTGTATTGGTGATTCAAAGGGAAGTAGGTATGGCCCCCCGATTCTTCCCCATACAATACAATGCGATGCAGTGATTGTATAGAATTGTATTGTATTGATGATTGGCACGAAAAAAGCCCCCTTTCGGGGGCCTCGCATCACTTGTATTTAAGTGATGCATAGAACCATTCGTTAAGCTGCTCGATCGCCTCTTCGAAGGCGGCTACGCGGTTCCCGTTCTGAACGGGAATGAAGACGAAATCGTCTTCAGTCACCGCTACCAAGAATCCCTTTTCTTCTTCCTGAAAGCTTACCATCATTTCGACCTCCCGGCGCGTCAGCGCCATCTCGTTTGCCTGACTCTTTCATCATATCAACCCCATCATTGGATGTCAAGAAAAACTTTTTATTCCAGATCAAGCCACCACAAGGCCCGTAAAGGCCCCTGATGGCGTTCAGGGTACAATCACCCTCCCGGATACCTATAAGCCCCTTCATGGCCCTCACAGGGCCCTTAAATGCGATGCTGCGTTGCGCACCGCATTGCTGGCCCGATGAGGCCGAATGGCGCACGGCGATCCCGCCCATACAATACAATGCAATATATTCCCCCCGCGTTGTATTGAATTGTATTGTATTGATAAGCCACACGAAAAAAGCCCCCCTTTCGGGGGGCCCTGGGCTAAACATCCCAGCGATTAGCCGTGCCCGGCTGCTCCCAGGTTTTGACGATATCGGCCAAGTAGGCCTGGTATCGCTTGAGCAGCGCCTCGCGCTTCTCTTCCGTGAACACCTCAGCGTTGACTAAGTCTACAAGCGGTACGTCAAACCCGAATCCGCCGTGCTTGGCGCTGATGCGAAATCCGATGATTTCTCCGCCGTTGTCCGATTCCCGAATGATGTCGATGCCCTTCACTTTGACCTCCCGGCGCTCAGCGCCATAACGACTACTCTTTAATAGTAGCAAGTTTCAAGCGAGATGTCAACGATTTCAAAAAAGATTTTTCAGCCCAGATCAGCCCCAGATCAGCCCCCCCGGATGGGGGCCATACAATACAATACAATATAACCGTTGCATTGAATTGCATTGTATTGGACTGCATTGCATTGTATTGATCCCTATGGGGAAAGAGAGCCGGGGCCCTCAGTCTACGAAGGCCCCCCTGGTCGTCACCGTGACCGTTCCGGCCGCCATAATGGCCTGGCCATCAGGCAGGGTGAAAGAAGCCCCCTTATAAGGGTTGTAGGACACGGGAACAGCCCCCCGTGGGGGCGCGTTAACGCCTGTGACTGTGCCCGTCACGAAAGCGTGGACGTTCTTTTTCTTCTCACGCAACACGCGTTGGCGTCCAGCTTCGTTCACCTTGAAAAGCACGCCATCCAGCGTGATGGAGTCAACATGGGCCACGACATAGCCCGCATGCCACACGCTGAGGCACTTCTTGTGAAGGTTGCGGTACACCTTGACCTGCAACCCACCCAGGGCATCCGTGGCGATCATGTTCTTGAGCATTTGAGCCTCCCGGCGCGTCAGCGCCATCGCTTGTGTTGACTCCTCAAGAGTAACATGCCGTCCATGGCCAAGTCAATAGTTTTTGAAAACATTTTTCAGGCCAGATCGGGCCCCGGATCCGACCAATACAATACAATACCATACAACCTTTACATTGAATTGAATTGTATTGCCGTGGGTCGATGGCCACCAATACAATACAATGCAATACGACGGGGGCATACAATACAATGCAATACAGCGAGGCGGGCCTGAGCGCAAAAGTGCCCCGCCAGCCAGAGCCAGAGGGGCAATACAATATAAAGCTGTTAAGTTAGAGTTGGAGTTCGAGTTTGGGCATCCCGTATTTCTTAACCATGATAATACAATAATAATGATCCTTGGGCCCCAGCTTGTGGATTTCTACGTTACCCGATCTCTCACACTCATGATCGTCCGAGTCATCCCATTTATGGCCCCATATGACATCATCAATATTGTCATATTCAATCCACTTCTTGTGGCCGTAGTCATCCCACAATTCAATCTCAGCAAAAGGGATCATAACCTTCACTTTCCGGCTCGCTTGAGCCCTTGCCTTTACTCTTTAATTCTAGCAGATATATATTAATGACGCAAGTGTTTAGATCAGAGTCAGATCTGTTTGTATTGTATTGGCAAAGAGTGAGTGCCCGCGTTTTTATACAATACAATACCATACATTCATCGCATTGAATTGAATTGTATCGAATATGCGGCGGCGCGTTTTTTTGAATTTTGATTAAGCAGGGGTATCCGCCCATACAATACAATACACAGGGGCATACGAGAAAGCCCCCCTCTCGGGGGGCAATACAATACTATTAAATGTCTCGCTTGGCTACAAGCTCCATGCCTGTGTCCCACCATTGCCCTTTCATATCCATTGACCTTAAAGCGCTTCCATCGAACCTGCAAGGGCTTAGCCACATGGCGCGCTGCATTTGGATGTCAGGGCTTTTACTATTCCCTTTCTTTTGAATCTTGAACCAGATCTTTTTGAGTAAACTTTCGCCATCGAACTTGCCGATGGGTAATTGAAAGTCATACGCCATGCTGTTGCACACAACAGCCTCGATGACGTTGTTATAAACTTGCGTGGTCTGCATTGCTTACCTCCCTTTTTACCAATCGCGCTCAAGGCGAAGATCGATGCCTGTGTTTTCTTCCCATCTCGAAAGAATTTCTTGAACTGTATCATGATCGTTGTTCCACAGAATCTTGCTCATGTTGTTTTTCATATCATCCACAAGCGTTTTGTTCATCTCGTCACACTCTTCTTGCGTGTGCCAGAAAGGCCAGTTTAAATCACCCATTGCGTTTACCTCCCGGCGCGTCCAGCGCCATCGCTTAACCGAACAACCTTAGTGTAGCACGATGGGGGGCATGGCGCAAGTGATCAAGGTCATGTTGATCTGAGCCAGATCTTTGGTTTTATTATTATAGTGTATTGTATTGGTAAGTTTTAAGGGCCCGCGAATCGGGGTGCCTTAATACAATACAATGCAATAAGATTAATATATTATATTGTATTCAAAGAGTGAGTGTTCGCGATTTGGCGGATGGCGATCGCCAATACAATACAATCCAATATATATAGGCATAATAAAAAAGCCCCCCGAAGGGGGCAGGGCTTAATCTCCGCAAGTATCTGCATACCGCTGGCATGGCTCTTCCGTTTGGTGTCCAGCCGCGTGATAATTATCTGCCCAATGAAACCAAAAACTTATATCGCTTTTGATATCACTCTGCAACTCTCTCAAACACCGGGGGCAGAAAACGCGATCTTTGGTTCCGTGCTTGCTGATAAGTTTTGTGTTAGGCAAGGTTCCGATCTCCGGGCCCGCTCAAAGGTGGGGCCATAACCTGACAATACCATTAAAGCATATCCTGAGAATCATTGCAAGCCCTTTTTTGAAACTATTTTTATTTAATATTTGGTATATATATTATAGTATTGTATTGGTAGGTTGAGGGCCGCGATTTCGGGGCCAACCAATTACACATACAATACAATACAATGTTTTTAATATATAGTATTGAATTGTATTGAAACGTAAAGGCCCCCGATTTCTCGGAGGCCAGTACGCCAATACAATACAATTAAAAGAACTAATGCAATACAATACAATATAATTAACTTTAGTTAAAAGGGCCCCTTGCGGGGCCCCGTGGTTTACTGGATGATCCGGTAATGACCCTCCTTGGTCAAGTGAACATCCAGTAAGAATTTATAGAATTTATTATTCCGTTCTACACTGACATACAAGACATCAAGATTAACGTCATTGTACTTTTCATCCAACGGGCGGAATCCGTTGGCCTCAAAGCGTAGGCCAAGCGAATCGCCAGACTTGATGAAAGCTAACACAGTTTGCCAGACTTCACAGAATCCAGCGATTGCGATCGAACAGTTAGCACGGTTCCCACCACTAATCATGGCGCGTGTTGTGATTTCCATCCGCGCCACGGAATGGTTATCCTTATCTTCTTGGATTGCTTCGATGTGGCCAACAAACACACCGTCATCATTGCGACGTGCGCTGAAGTAAATGTGGCGTGCCTTACGCAAGAAAGCGATTTGGTCTTTGGTCAATTCTGTATGCAAGGTCTTGTCTCCCGCCCGTTTGGGCATCTCGTTTGTGCGACAATCTAATTACAACATATCTGGCGAAAGATTGCAAGAAAAATCTTTTGTGTCAGATCAGGCCAGATCAGGCTCGCATTAGATTGCATTGTATTGCCGGGGCCCCTCGCTCTCGCATTGCATTATATTGTATTGAGGACACACCGCCACCCATCACCAATACAATACAATGTCATACAATACAATACAAGGCAATACAATACAATGTAATACAATGTGATGCGATACAATACAGGGCGCTCGCGGTTGGGTGAAAAAGCGGGGCACCTAATGTATTGTATTGTATTATATATATAAAGCTGTTAAAAGAAAGTGGGGGATCCTATATATAGGGCTCGAAGTTTTTATTTATTATATATATACATGTTTAATAACTACAAAGTAAGGGGCCCCGAAAAGTTGGCCTAAACTTTTAGTCTAAACTACCCCACAGAAAACGGGGGCCCATACAATACAATATAATATATATATATCTTTGAACTAAAATAAGCATTGTAGAGTATTGAATTGTATTCCACTCGGCTGTGCGAAAGTACTAAAGGTGTCGAACTGAGTCTACAATACAATACAACACAAAACGGGGCCTAATAACCCCAATACAATATAATAACTTATAATATATATATAGTATCAATACAATATCATACTATATATAGAGGAGTAAAAGAACTAAACATAGAGCTTAACAATACAATTTAATATGGTACAGCCTCTTATGCGGCGCTGGATTTTTTAAAGAATCTGCCCGAAAGGGGCTTATAGTGCTATTTTTAGGCTGGGGATGCCCCAAAGGGGGTATTTTGTATTGATTCAAGGGCCCCTAGCAGACAAATAAAAAGGTTTATACAGGGTTTTTCATGGGGGCTTGAAAACTGGATCGGTAAGGGCCTCAATAGAGGGGCCTAGAATGCCCTAGAAGGGGCTTGATTTTCTTTCCTTGAGTGTTTGTACCTTCGTGTTATTCTTTATACCTTATAAGCTTATGGTATTATCTATAATATATATATTATTCATGCAGTAAGGGCCCCCGATTTTGGGGGGCCCCTTTGCTTGTTTCTCTGCTCTGCGCTCTGTGATTATTCGGAGTAGATAGACTTAATGTATTCCCGTTGAATGGTTAACGGTACTAGGTGTTTGTTCCATATGTTATTTTCTACCATATCGGCAATAAATTTAATTTCATCAATTGTTGTGATCGTCGTGTCCCCCGTTTTTTTGCGGTACGTATTCAGGATCCGCATTAACGATTGAAATACTTTTACAAAGTTATATTTGCCCCTTACGTAATAATCTTTGTAAATTTGAATGTTGTTATTCAAGTTAATGCTAGTTTGAAACTCCACATCATTAATGAATTTATCGAAGAAATCATGGCAAGCCATAGGGTTTATGTTGCTGCTGTTCCATTCTGTATCTTGCTTATCCCAGCGAACCTTGAACATGTCTAGAGAAGTTGTCATTTTATGATCCTTTCTGTGTGGGGCCCCGATTTGGGGCCCCGATGATTCCGACAGATTAACTATACCATCTGCGACGGCCAGAGATCCCGTGAATGATCGCCATGCCTATAAATTGAATAAGTAAAACGGCGAAACAAAAAACTAAAACAAGCGGTAAAAATAAAAGGTGCATAAGCCCTCACACAAGCCCCATAAGGGCCGATCGTATAACTGGTATGGTAAGTATACCACGTGTCGGGTAAGGGGCCCCGATTTGGGGCCCCCATTGCCCCGCGTTAGCGCTTAGCTAACACAAGATCCCGCGCAAGGTCATACGCTCGATCGGTGAGTGTAGCAGATTGACCGTAAAAGATAGATCCAAGCTTGTTATCTGCCCGCGTGTTACCGTTTGCCTGCTCTTTATATGTGCGGTAATGGTTTGTCCACTCTGTGACGGCATTAAATGCCCCCCAGAGAGTGCCACGGGTAAACTCTGAGCCACGGCCAGACTCATGCAGTTCCATTACCTGGGCAATGGCGCGTTTGTCTTTATCGGTTGCTTTATCTGCATCAGATGGAAGCTCAAAACATTTCCGCAAGAAATCGCGTACCTCGATTTCTTTTAGTTGCACGTTGGCAAACTGGTTAAATGTTTCTTCCATTTGCTGGAAGCGCTGATTAGCGATCCCTAGCATGTTCGATGCAAGCGCCAATTTATCATGCATTAGTTGGGAGTGCCGGATCGACACACCGCGCCCGCCTTCGCGTAATGCTGCCGTTAACGTGTTGTTGCAGACCACCCTGGTTGTGATCAGCTTGACTGTAACAGCCCCAGTGCCGTCATGGCTGTTTGTGAGTAATACGTATTTTTCGCTTACATCTTCGTTGCCCGCATCACCAACGCGGATCAAGCCTGGGATTTTTGCGGTGACGTAGATTTTACGCCCACCAAACAGCGATCCCGCTGTTTCATAGATCGCATCGCCGCGTTCTGCGATGCTATCGAAAAAGTTGAAAGCATCGACATTCTGAAGAATCGTGTATTGATTGCCGACGATGCCAAGCACAGAGCGATCATCTGTGCGGATGGTTGCGAACGAATCGGGTACGATTTGATCGGAACCTTGCAGCGTGATCGGGTGTTTGATAACTTCCCAATCAAGCCTGGCGGCTTCCAGAGTCTCGCGGGCCGTCAACAGCCCGTCTACGACGGTTCCCAGACCGTGCCAGGGCTTGATGCCCATACCCGAAACCATGTGATCGTTGTTTTTCATTTCGTGTGCCATGGCGGCCACTCTCCTTATTCAGGGGGGGTTTTCCGTGCCCCCCGTTGCCTTAACAAACCCATCATAGGGCAATGCGCGATCGATTGCAAGCCCCAAAACGATCTTTTTTTGATTTTCTTTTTTCGCTCGATCTGGCTCAGATCTGGCCCTATGTTAGATTGCATTGTATTGGGGCCAGCGGCTGGTGTAACGATGTATGTAATTGTATTGTATTGGGGATTTTATTTATACTGTATGATATTGTATTGTGCCGCGATCGGGGCTCGGAGCCCGGCGAAGCCGGGGGGCCTGCCAATACAATACAATGCAATACAATCTCAGGCGAGAGCGAACGGCAATACAATACAATGCAATATATGGGCACGCAGAAAAAAGCCCCCCTTGCGGGGGGCAATACAATACAAGCTAGTGCTTCCAGAATCGGATCACAGGCTTGGATTTATTCCAGCATAGCCCACAATCGGAACAGCCGATCTCACCATTTGTAAGCTGTTCGGGGCAATTAACAGCCCCCTTAACGTGTTCGGGGCCCTTGCGCTTGCCCTTATGCTTAGTGCCAACGATGATCGCGCCGGGTAAACCATTACGGGTAAGCTTGATTTCTTCCCCATCATTAACAGGATCAAATGATGCGCGACAATGCACATTTTCATTTTCCGCGAAAGATACTAAGGCATCGCGCATGGCATCGCTTGCCAGATCTGAGCGAGTGTAGCACCAAAAAACAGCCGTTTTAAATTCTTTTGCAATGCGATCCCACATCGCGACGTGTTCAGGTGATATAAAATCGCCCGCTTCGTGAATCCTGACGGCCAGAGTTAAGCCCAATCGCTTAGACTTGATCAGCGCTTCCATGATCTCATGGCGGATGATAAATTCTAATGGTTCGATCGCTTCCCGCGCCATGTAGGAATAAAGCCACGATTTACCCTTGCGGTGTGCGATGGCATGCATGTATCTAAAGCCCATCGCATAGCAGGAATTACAGCCGATCGTAGGCGTGCAATCGTGCCACGCCACGCCGGAATATACCAGAGTGTATGCCTTGACGCCACGCGCGCCGATCTTGCTGTTGCCATTTTTCCCGATCTCGGGCATCGGGGCCCGCTCTAATGCCCGCTTGGCGTCATCCATAAGAGCATGAAAGAACGCCATAGACTTGTATTCATCGCGCTTGGGAGTGCGATACTTGGGGGCTTCCGGCTTAATGAGTGTGCAAGCCATGATGGTTTTAATCTCCTCTGTTGTGTGGGGAACAAAAACATCATAGGGCAATGCGCGATCGATTGCAAGCCCTTTTTTGAAAAAAACTAAAAAAACTTTTTTCTCGCATGTATAAGGAATGTGATCTAGCTTATCACATTGCATTGTATTGGGGTTCCGCGTTTGATTGCATTACATTGTATTGGGGTTCGGGCGCTGGGGTGTCGGCAATACAATACAATACAACTTAATACAATACCAAGCAATACAATACAATTCAATACGATGCAATACAATGAGGGCTCGCTCGCGCGAGAAAAAATTTTCTGTTAAAAAATTAAGGAATTAAAATTCAAAACATATATTAGCTGCTTTTTTTAGTTTGGAGATCCCCCCCATGGGGCCAAAAAGTTTTTATATATACATGTATATAAGGAGGCGAAACTTAATCCGCCTCCCAAATTTTTTGACTGACTAGTTTGTGCATTTCTTTTGATGATATTTAACGATCCTCTACTGAGTAGTCCTTACTGTAGTTAATAGATTTAGTGACTGATAGAGTTAGTGCGCCCGATATTTTACCAAGAAGCTCTTCAAATTCATTCCTTGTTGTACATTTATGATCGTGAATCATGATCAAAGATTGCTTGATAGCGTCCAGCATTGCTGATGATTGGTTGCTGAACTTCCTGTTGTTAGATGTTAGTTTTTTATTTAGCTTATATAGTGCATCTATTGTTTCTTTTGTGCTCATTACTCCTCCAATCTTGCTGAATAGATTTTAACATGCATCGCGCGCATTTGCAAGATTTCTGTCAGACAGGGGGTATATTTGGAACTTAGGGGGTACATGGGGGGTACTTAGGGGGTAACTTGGGGGGTTATGATTCGGTTGACCAGAAAGCATGATACTCTTTATTTACTTCTGAATCAATTTGATAATATTTACTCCAAAGGATGGATGCTTGTCTGTGAAGTTCCCGCGTTTTTTCATTCAATGGGGCGCGGTTTTTACCCCTCATTTTTTCAACGATCTTATCAATAGCGTCAGCTTCTTCAGCCAACATCAACATTTCAAGGGTTTCAATTCTTTTTGGTGAGGGTAGGCCATACTTAGCCATAAGTCCAGTATCAATATAAGCTGGCATTATTTCACCACTTTCCATCTTTACCTAGATTATTTGCATGATTACCGGGAAAGTCTTCTCTACCACAACAGCCATCGCAGCCATGGACTGAGTTTTCATTAAGAGCGGGGTCAGGATGCCCTACGCCATGCTCGCACATCCACTCCATTCTTCCCTTGTCAAAACTCCACCATACTTTCTCTTCTTCGTCTGACTCTTGGCCAACTGAGAAGATTGAGTAGTCTTCAGGCTCTTCACCGCTGGCACTAGCCCAGGCACTAACTTCTGCTGGCTTGTCAATCCACCAGTCTTCGTATGGGCCTTCGTATCTGCTTCCAACGAAGCTGCCGTCCATTGGATCCCTTTTCTTGATTGGGTGCTCCGTATTATAATAACATGATTCAATTGCTCTTACAATGTTTAGAGCCTCTTTTGTTTTAGGTTGATCAAAGTTACATTGATACTTATCAAAATTTGGGAACAATAACTTTTTAAGTTGAAGAATATGATAATCAACTTCTACATAGTGAGCTTCCTCGTTTTTGAACTCAAAACTCAATTCTGATAATTGACCTGCACTACAACGAGCCCAGAAGTCCAAGGCTCTTGCAACGAGCAGCGTTTGTTCGCTATTCAATTTAATTTCATAAGTATATTCAGGCATTATTCTGCTTTCTTGCGTCACAGTTTCTGCAAATAGATTGACTACCGAAGTAGGCATCGTACCAATCGTGGCCCGTTAATTCTTCACACTCTTGTTCTAACTCTTTAAGTCTTTCATTATATACTAGAACGAGAGCAGATAGAATGTTCTCTTCCATTTTATCACATTCTTCGATTATTTTTCTGTACCGCTTTTTGATATTCTCTGCTTCAGTCATCAGTGATTCACCGCGCCCTTGAATTGATCCATTGAACTTTCTGGTTTCTTGCCAATAATTTCATCAATAAAGCCAAGTTCCTTGGCATGATCTGCACTCATGAAGTAATCGCGCTCACAGAGTTCATACATCTTAGAGTGCTCCATGCCGCAATTATCAGCCATTGTTTCAGTCAGATATTTCTTCAATCGCTGCATTTCGGCGTTCTGAATAAGAATATCCGTTGCTTGACCTCTAGCCCCACCCAAAGGCTGATGGGCCATAATCGTAGCGCTTGGTGTTGCGTAGCGCTTACCTTTAGTCCCTGCTGCCAAAAGAAAGCAGCCCATAGAACAGGCTTGTCCAACGCATACGGTCGCAATATCGCAGGTAACAAGATTCATTGTATCGAAGATTCCTAATCCTGCGGTCACGGAACCGCCAGGCGAATTCACGTAAAGAGTAATGTCCTTGCTAGGATCTTTGTAGTCTAAGAATAGAAGTTGGCCGATAATAATGCTTGCCATAGCGTCATCTACTGGCTCAGTGACCATTACAATACGCTCATCCATTAGGCGACTCCAGAGATCCATAGACCTTTCGCCATTGCTAGAACGCTCGATTACCATAGGAACTAAGGGCATAATTAATACTCTTTCTATTTCAGGACTACGGTAGAAGAAATTTATAATCGCCAAACTTACTCATTAATAAAGAATCTTCTGGTAAGTTGGTTCTACTTCTACGAATTTATTGTCAATCTTTTCATATTTAGTTAGTTTCTGTTTTTCGTAGTCATAGATGTGTGCCATGATAGTCCACTCATAACTATCATTTTTTGCCGCAAAAAATGTTCCACCGATAAGGTTTCCGGTTTCGCGATCCTGCCACTCCAATTCTAATCTTTTTGTTTCAAATGGCGGGAAGAATGATACGTTAAAATAGTAGTGATTGTTAACCTTATGAATACTTAGTATGCCTTCTGTCATTGAAGAAATTCTAGGCGTAGACTTTGACAAGAAATTATTCTGGAATCCCGTTGAGATCACTTCTGGATCAAATTTATTTTCTTTCACTTTAATAAACTCCTTTAAAATCCAACGTAGTCAAGTCCGCACTTTTGCTTGAACTCTTCTTCTTCTTTAGCTAAGCGTTCTTCGTCTTTGGCGCGAAGATGCCTACCAATGCTGCAATTGCACCAGTAATCATAAACATCTTCAATAAGGCCATAGCCACGAAACTCATCAACATACCAGCGAGTTTCGAAGCAACTTCCCGTGTCGTCGCACTTCTTGCAGTTCACTTCAGTAACCTCAATCTCGTTGCCTTACAAATTAAGTATAGCACTGGGGGGCTATGAAGTAAAGAGCTAGATCAGGATTAGTATACAGTATCGTCTACGGAAGAGATCTCGTCAGTATCAACGCAGAACCATGCTTTACCATTGTTTACGCCAGCAACAACTACATTAATTGGCTCTGTTGTTACTTCTTTACCGTATACATCTGCGAAGAGTGAAAGTGCCACTTTTTTTCCAAGACGCTTAGCTAAAAAAAGTTGAATTAACTTTTTAGTGTGCTCGTCATCTTTATCTGAGTAAATAGTAGACACTTTAACCTCCTTAATTGATCTGGGATCTAACTTTTCCATTTATTCTTTGTTCAATATAATGATGGGCCAATAGTACATCAACCTTTTGTGGCGAGAAAACTCTCAAACCTTGCACACTTGGAAACATTATGCTAAATGCATCTGTATGGTGCGGTAGGCCGATAGCGTGGCCTAATTCGTGATATGCCACGATTCTAACAGCGAAGTCTGGCACTGACTCATCTAGCATAATTATATCATCATAGTATAGTCCAGCAGCGCCAAACTCCTCTGGTATTCTATGCGTAAAGATAGATAGCGTGAAGGTATAATCGCCTAGTTGGAAGTAGTTATATCCAAGAGCTTTATTCCAACCCTTTACAGCTTCAATTACTTCACTCCTGTGTTCTTTCGATACGCCACGAACTGAGACGATCTCAGGGCGAAATCGCGGACAATAATCACCATCTGCGCCAATTAAAAGAAGGCTTAATGTAGCTAATAAAAAAGCTGAAATAATTCTCTTCATGATAATACCTCCATATAGTACACATGTTATTTCAGCTATATTTCATATTTATTGATGTTCCACGATTCGCGGAACACTAATCCTCTTCTGTGAATTCGCTTTCAATAACCCAAGGGGAATCTAGATTATAACTATATTTTTTTGGATTAAAATGCTTACCAAGACTCAAAACGGAGTATCCATTTCCTGTACTGAAATCTTCAACCACCATCTCGCCAAAGGTTACATTAACATCTTGTGTAATGCTGAAGCACTTTTTATCTTTAGTTAGTATTTCTACCCCAAAATGCGGCCCATCCTGAAGGATAGTTGTACAGAAAATGTCTTCAATACCAACCTCGTTGATGTACTCGATTAGTTGCTTTTTGTTCTTTGGAACAACATAGCTTTTTGCTTCAATTTCATTTTCACTCATTTTTAGCCTCCAGAATACCTTCTAACTTAGAAGTTAACTTTCTGCATTCTTCTCTTTGTGATTCAAGTTCGTGAACAAGTCTAACTAAGTCATAAAAAGACCAAGCAATAAGCCTTTCGTGTGGATCAATGTTTTCCGTATCCTCACTCTCTATAACTCTAAATGTATAGCCAAGGTCTGAGATTATTCCGTCTCTCTTGCCGGTTGACTCTATTCCATATGCACAATAGTGCCAATCTTGTTTATAAGCATTATTTATTCTTTGTTTAATCGTCTTTAGATTTAGCACTAAATGCCCCCTTTAAGGTATCTTCAGCGTCTGATAATACAATCTCCATGCCCTCTTGATCCTCGCCATCGCGACAGGCTTTAATCAAATCTTCCAATGCTTTTCTAAGGCAACTGACTGTTAAAAATAGACCAAAAGCGTGAGTAAAGATTCTATCATCTAGATCTTGATCTTTCTCTCCAGCCATCTCTAGAGCGAATCTGTTGTCCAGGTCTTCGATAATTAAGTCTAAGTTAGGCATTTATATTTTCTCTTTTCTAATTCATCACGCAATCGCTCAACTTCTGCCAATAGCTTGGAAATGTCACTATGCGCATAAGAAATAAACTTTTTATCTGCCTCAGATGCTTCTTCGCTACGAAATAAAATTTGGTTTAATCCAGATGCTCTAATTAGATCTGAATCAACCCACCATTCGCCGCGCGTTGTAGCTGCCAATCTATCTCTAATAGGCTCAAGATTCAGCATTTATTGTACTCCATAATTCTAGATCCCTTAGTTTTTGAAACTTATAATTCGCTAAGGTACTATCCTTATGTTTTTGGATAGCCGCTCGAAGTCGTTCCACTTCGTTAACTAACTCTAGCATATCTTCTTCGTCGTAAGCAATATCTGCACATTGCTCGCTGCAATATCCTTTGAAATAAGGATGACAATCTTTAGTGCCGCAACGTATGCAATCTGGGCCTATGTGGTATCCAGTGGCGGGGTCTGTGGTGTATTCGTATTCGTACTCGACTGGTTTATTTTTTAGCCACTCAAGGCGACTTTTTAAGTAAGTTAAGTCAAGCATTTATACAGGCTCTTTTCTTACTGTTAGAATATTTAATTCTCATCTTTTTCCGATGTGATTATTTCGTTTATGTCCACCTTTGAGCCGATATATCCATCATGGACGATAGTATCCATTACGGTATTCTCAAGCCTTCCGAGGGTTATACCTAACTCAACAAAAACATCTCTGTATCGTTTACATTCCGCTCGAAGTCGTTCAACCTCTTCAATAAGAGCCGACACATCAGTGGGGTAGTTAACTAAAGGATCTAGCGTCTTGTTTGGATTATGAATAGTTGCGATGCCAAACTCGCCTTTCGCGTCTACTAAATAGGTTTCTTCGACCAAATCATCATATTCGGCTGTCCAAGGGCCTGGCGGGGCTTCTGCCAACCGGGCTTTAATGGGCTCAAGATTCAGCATTATATCTACTCCAATCAATAGGCTTTCCGGGCATCAAATCCAGATTCTTTGTTGCCTCTTTATGCAATCCATTAACACGATCTTCATCGTCAAGAATACATTTTCTCCATATTGCTCTCTCTAGCGCTTCCGTTGCTTCTAGCTGCTCTAACCTTACTCGCAGCCGCTCGACCTCCTCTACTAGGGCAGTTAGGTCAGTGGCGGCATTGGCGATCAGGGCCGCATCATCTGGCTTCAGCGGCCAGTCCCTAAAGGGATGGCTCAAGCCGGGTGTTGCCGCCGCCAAGCGGGCTTTTATTGGCTCAAGATTTAACATTACGCGTCCTCATCATAAGGCATCGCACTGAAACCACTGTGGTCGATCTCGCCACGTTTAATACCACGCCTATCGAACACATCAACGCTGGGAATGTTATCGTCGGCTAGATCGTGTACAAATCTTGCGATAATGTCAATCTCGCGTTCAGACTCACATGCTACTACTTCGCCATTTAAAAACACATAGTGACCAAGCAGGTTGTCAGTCCAATGCGGAGGTGGGTCAATAGCTCTTTCTGATTGATACATTATATATCTCCTTATACCATATCGAGCTAATCCTCAGTATGGTTTGTATATTTTTATAACTATTTTTCTAGCGAATTAGCTATTTACCTTTTCAAGCATAAAGTCAATGGTTTCTTTTTGATGTTCTACAACTTCTTGGAGTCGTTCTACTTCCGCGATTAGGTTGGTGATATCTGTCGGGGCATTGGCGATAAACTTGGCAATGTCCACGCGATTGCCGTAAACATTGCACACTAAGTCACCCTTGCAGGTTTTCACGTAAGTCGAGCCATTGACATATAAATGCACGTCCCAAGAAGGACTTATTTCTATGTTTAGCCGCGCCTTGATTGGCTCTAGATCTATACGCATTATTCTCTCCTAAAGAAGCTTGTGACTCTTAATGCTTAGTGCGTCACCTCTGCCTCTAGAGTATTCTACCAAAAGAGTATCTCCCTTGTCAATGCCAGCAACGGAGTCTGCGAAAGCTGTGATCTGGCCGATCTCTGAGTTAGCTTTTAACATATGCCATTTTCTTCCGTTCTTTTGCCCCGATTTTGTTTCAATAATTTTTATGATTAGATACCTATCTTGGTCTTGAAGATAATCTGGCAACTTAGCCCTATAGCCTTCAAACGGTGAATAATAATCGAAACCAAGAGCTTCGTTTATCATCTCAGACTCAGCCTTGATCTCAACTTGTTCTTTAAATAATTGCTCATATTCTTGTGCTACTGATTCTATTTCGCCGAAAAATCCGATGCATACTAAAGTATGAATATGTGATTTATTTACCAGAGGACGCATAATAGGAGTCCCATCTTTACGCATCCTGCCAGTTTCAACCTTTGTATTAATGCAGTAATCACTAAACTCTTTAAAAGTATTTGTTTTATTTGCTGCCTCAGTGATAACGCCAGCAGCAACTTCGCCAACGCCCTTTAGATTGCTTATACCAAGGTAAACGCAACCTTCTGAGCGATCGTGCCAGGGTTCAATTCTAGCCCTAGAGAAAGCGGGAATCTTTACGTTTATACCCATCTCTCTCGCTTCTTTGATAAGTTCAGCAATAGATTCAGTTTCAGTCATCTTGCCAGAAGATCGCGCAAACTTAATATTTGCAACAAGAAACTCATTGGGATAATTAGATTTAAAATACGCTGTCCAATACCCATTTAGGCTATAAACTAAACAATGCGAGGAATTAAAGACGTAGCCCATGGAGCCGCATATATACTCAAATATTTCTGATGCCAGTTCTGGATATTTGCAAGTGGAAATGAATTTATCTTCGTATTGTTTTGCGCCGTTTCTGTCGCCCTTCTCTAGAGCACGCCTTAGTAGATCACTTTCCCCAAGGGTTAGCTCTGATAGTCTAGCAAAGAGGAATAGAATATCATCTTGGAATAGAATAGCACCGTATGTATTCTTTAGTGTTTCTTTAAATTCTGGGAGATTGAACTTGCCATTGTATTGCCGCTTTTTCTTGCCTTCGATGAAAGTATCCCAGTCAGCGCCGGGGCGAATGCCTGTATTCACAGCCGCCAGATCGAATAGGTTCTCTGGCTTTGCATCTCTTAGATATTTACGCGTCTTTGGCTCTGATAGCTGGAAGATAGAGTTCATATACTTAGCTTCTTGAATAAAGCGCCAAGTCTTAGGATCATCTAATGGAATATCTTCTAGCTTAATACCTGTTAATCTTTCGCATTCTCCAAGTATCTCAAGAGTGTTTAGACCAAGGAAGTCGTATTTAACTAGCCCGATTTTTTCAATGTCCTTTTTCTCCCAAGCTGAAATCTGGACATCTGCGCCAGACTCACCCTTCTTATGCATAACTGGAATGATGTTCTCAGCATTATCTGGAAGGATTACAACGCCACCAGCGTGTACGCCATAACTCTTATATGTGCCTTCTAGCTTGAGCGCTAGGTCAAATAGTTTTGGATTCTTTTTATTATATACAGCAACCTCTGGGATCTCCAAAGCCCTGCTAAGTGGAAGATCGTGAAGAGCGCCATCTTCCTTCTCGAAGGAAGGGATGTGCGATGTTAGTGCGTTTACCTCTTGGAACGGGATGTCGAGATATTTGGCAACTTCTTTAATTGCTACTTTAGCTTTTACTTCACCGAATGTGATTACCTGTACTACTCGTTTTGATCCCCACTTTGACTTCAGGTATTCAATGATGTATTCGCGCTTTGAGCCTGGGCAATCCAGATCAACGTCAGGCATGCTGGAGCGGAATGGGTTCAGGAAGCGCTCAAACGGCAGCGCGTACTTGATAGGATCCATAGGATTAAAGCCAAGCAGGAAGGCCATTAGCGAGCCACCAACAGAGCCACGGCCACCAAGCCTAATGCCGTCGTTTCGGCAGAACTCTACGGTGTCATACAGAATATTAAAGTAATCACTAAACTTCTTTTCTTTGACTACAGTAAACTCATAACGAAGTCTTTCTTTATATTCTTGTGGAATGTTTTCCCTTCCGCCAAAATGCTTGATTAACTTTTCGCTTAATAGTTTTTCTAAGTATTTATCAGAATCTTCGCAGAACTTCGGAAGCTCGAACTTGTCCTTATATTCAAAAGTAATTAGTTTATCTAGCTGAACAGTGTGATCCATCGCCGCTAAGACGGTAGAGGATTGAAGACCGTGTTTGTTTACAAGCGTTTCATATACTTCGTCTGAGGTCTTAAGATGGAAGTCTGCTTCCTTTAGGCAATCTGGATTGCTATCAACATCTTTTTCTTTGATGTTGCGCCGATTTCTGCCATTAACCAAATAGGCTTCTTCGTATTCATTATTCTTAAAATGCGAATCAAGCGTCACGCAAATTGGAATATCCATATCCTTAGCCATCTGCTCAATCTTGCGATTGGCTTCGGCTTGAATTGCTAGTTTATGCGGGAATATTTCCATAAAGAAGTTATCGCCAAACTCCTGTTTAAACTTTTCGGCAACAATACGAGCATTGGTTTCGTCGCCATTGATGAGTCTCGAAGTGATTGGAGATGAAAGACATGCTGAGCCAACTAGTAGTCCTTCTTTATTTGCAAACAACATTTCATCTGAGATTCGCGGACGATAAAAGAATCCACCGCCCTGCTCAAGTGGAATATTGCTCATATATAATAGTTTCAATATATTTCTATAACCAACATCGTTCTTAGCGATCACCAACAAGTGATGAGAACTTTTAGCTTTTGCATCATCTGCAAAGTAGAAATAAAATTCAACAGCGAGTATTGGTTTGATACCGGCTTTTTTCATTGCCGATTCGAACTCAATCCAGGAACAAATATTACCGTGATCGGACATTGCGATGCTCTTGGAGTTGAGCATACCAGCAAGCTCTACATAGTCTTCTGGCCTAATAATCGCGTCCTGAAACGAACGATTAGTATGACCATGAAAGTTAACCATTGAATGTTTACACATTGGCTGTCCACCATTCGGGCACATTGCCATTCTTCCATTTTGCGAAGTATGACTTCTCGTTAATGTAGTAGTTGCGATAAGCCGCGACAGTGTCTTCGGACTTGCAGTAATCTGGCATGCACTGTGGATGCTCAGTTAATGGGCCTTCTGGGATATTATCTGCATGCTCTAAGAATAGATCTAAAAGCCTAGCGCAAGAATGGATCTTACCATAGCGCTCTGTATATTCCTGTAACAACGCCTCGAAGTGTTCACACATCCAGAGATAATTACTGCGAGTCTCGCGAACCCAGATAGTGCAGGGGTGATTCTTATATGCTAACTTGTATGGGCCGATAGCACCAGTTAAATGCATCGCTGCCGATAGCATCTGAGTTGCCTCGCAAACCATTTTGACGGCATGTTTGTCGCAATGATATTTAGCAGCGGTAACAGGGTTGCGGTCAAGAACAAAGATATTCAATGTCGTTCTCCAAAAAGTGGGACAATCAAGTTTAGCACGAATGACACTTATTTGTCTTCGTATAGGCCCATTTTTTCACTCAGGCCCACAAGCTCTCTAAACGCGCGCCCTCTGTATTGAAATTCTAGTCTTAATATTCTTCTGTTTAGTTCCCTGATTTTTAGACTAAGAATTAAAGTTGAGGATATAGCGTATAACATAGTAACGCCGATTGCTACTTCTGTCATCACTTGGTTCGCCATTCGTATGCCCTCCCGTACTGATCGTGGTATATCGCAGCTTTAATGCCATATGAGCGCAGCGTGGCCTGGCAGGCTGAGCAGGGTTTAGACGACCAACAGAGCGAACCACCGCGTGTGATTCCAGCTACATATATTATAGAGCCTTTTAAAACTTCTCTTGGCATGGAAAGAATCAGATCAAGCTCCGCGTGATGCCCTTTGAGTAAATAGTTTTTATTTTTAATTACGCCGTTTTTGTCTTTATTGAAGCCAACTCCAACAACTCTTCCGCCCTTGACGCATACTGCGGCCATTTTATACTTCTTATAAGTTGATTTGTGCGCTAATTTAGCAGCGCAGCTAAGCCAACGATAATGCCTAGCCTCTTCTATCAAAGGATCTTCTATGTCGTAACTTCTCTGTGGAATCACAGTCGTTCCTCCCAGAAGTCGGAATAATTTAATGAGAAGCGCGGTAGTTCAAAGAATAATGGAAATAACTGCATTTCAATGTCCTTTCTGTTACCATATTGTAACCCAATTACACCCATAAAGCAATACCCCCGATCTTTTCAGATCGAGGGCAGGGCTTACTTAGATTAGAAGGCGATGTCTTCTTCTTTGAACGGTTCAGCTTCGGATACCGCCTGCGACTTCTTGGCGTAACGCTCCTTGCCGTCCTGATAGGGCATCGGTGCCTTGCGCTCAATCCATTCGAAGACTTCCTCTTTTTCGGCAGTGGTAAGAGGATCGTCTGGCGTGATGCGGCCTTCGCCATTCATAACAAACCAATGTTCCGTGATAGTTCCCTTGATGTCGTTGAAGTTATTAAGAGTCTTGTATTCACCCTTACCTTTATCGGAGAATAGATCATTAATGCGAATACGAAGCAGCGCTTGAGATGCTTGCTTAACAACTTCTGGCTTCTTTTGGCCAGCTTTGCGTTCAAGGATTTCATATACTACATTTGCTACGAAAGATTGTGAGCGGCGATGCAGGTTACCTGCCGTGATTTGTGCCTGTAGATCATTGCCTGCTTCGTCCTTCGCTTTGCGCGTTTCGGCGCAGAATACGCAGTTGAATTCAGGGCTCTTGTTGATCCTAACACCAGTGGTCTTATCCTTTCCCCAGCCATCCCAAAGAAAGATTGTTCCTTTGTTCTTGTCGTATAGGGGTTTAAGGTTGCACTGAACCATACCAACGCCCTTTACCCAGTGTGATACTTGGGTATTTGCCTTAAGGACTTCTAGCTCTTCTAGGAATCGAAAGCGGATGAATTGCGTCTTGTAGTCATATTTGACATACACGCTTTCGGTTGATTCGCTGCTGGTGGCCGGTGCATTAAAAATATCATTCAAGTTCATTTGTTAATTAATCTCCAAAAAAGTCAGTGTCAATCTCTTTAAGGGCTTCGAGTTCTTCATCTAATGTGTCATACGCTTCTCGGGCTTTATTTCCCCGCTTTCTCTTGACAACATCCTTGAAGTTACTCTCAGTATCAAACCATTTGCTATCATTCAGGCTCAAGCTATAGACTCCCAAAACAAAACTGATTGCTGCAAACCATTTTCGAATTGCTGCTTATTCATATCGCCAATATCTTTGACGCCTTGAGGATAAGCAAATACACTTGTCTCAATATCCGAAGTTAGCTTGAACCATTTTTCAATACCTCTCTTTCCTGGATCGTCATTATCTAATGCTAACACAACCTTGCGACCGTTGGCAATACGCTTGATCAAATTGATCTGAACCAGCGAAGGATTGCATCCCATAATGCAGACTGAATCTTGACCAAAGTAAGATGCTTTTAGGGCATCAATCGGGCCTTCTACTACGACAATAAACTCTGAATCGTGCCGAACAACCGGCATATAGAGTATCTTGTCCTTTGGCATACCCTTATTATAAGTTATTTTCGGGATCTCGTCAATAACCGTTCTTGCTGCACAGCCATAATATTTATCATCAAAGTAAATAGGGATCGTCACTCTTGCTCTTTCTGGATCAAAACCTATTTTATTTGCAAGAATGAAGTCTTTTGATAGGCCGCGTTTTACTAGATACGGATGAAAGTATCTGAATTTAATTAGTTCTCTTTCGTCGGCAGTGTATTGATTTTCCTCAATTTGCTGCTCTTCTTGTTCCAAAAGTAAATCTTCAAGTTCATCCAATTTTGGGGCATTATAACTATCAATCCCAAAATACGAAAGAAGCTTATTGATAGTACCTTTGTCTCCGCATGAGAAACAATTATAAGTTTTATCAATTGTGTTAATACTTAGGCTTGGCGTTTTATCGCGATGGAGTGGACAGTTTTGTAGTTTAAGCTCACCTTTTGAGCGATACGAGATCAAGAATCCTGCTTTCTGTAGCTTGGATTCAGTTACGTTTAGTTGATTTGACATATTTTGCAATAGCATTTGCGATATCTTGTCCTAGCTCGTAAATTGCGTCATCTAGTTCTTCTTGGATTTCCTGAGTGTCATCTTCATCTAATGTTGTATCGGAAAAAAGTTTCCAATAATCATCATCATCTTTTACCACGTAGACATAGCCCTTGTTTTGTAGTTGACTAGCGGTTGATCTAACTGAGCTAATTTCCCAACCAAGATGGCTTGCCGCAAATCTATCAGTTATTCCAGAATGATAATACTCCTTTGCATTAATTACGGAAAGAAGCTTTTCGCACCGCTTTTCTGCTGGCATATTCATTAGATGTTCCTCGTAAAAATAACTTCCTTGAATACCAATCCAGTTTGAAGTTTAGCATTTTTTAAATGATTAAACCTACGCCTGTTAATTCTTGAGAAGCCAAGTGAAGTATATAATTCAACGATTCTATCACTAGGATTATTTGTTGTCACTACTGGCCCAGGGTGCTTTGCTAGTAATTGTGCTAAGTCTACTTGATTCTCCCAAGGAAATGAAGCTTTTACATAGTGATTAAATTGCTCATCGTATGGTGGATCTGCAAATATAAAATCGGATTCATCGCAATTATGAATCACTTCCCTGAAGTCTAGATTTGTTATCTTCCAATCTTTTAGAACACTAGCTTCAGTCTCAAAATCTGTATTATATATTTTCGACATGCCAAATGGTGTATTAAATTTACCACTTTTATTGAATCTAATCACCCCATTATATCCAAATCTATTTAAGTAGTAAAATAATTCCGCTAATTCTCTACCATCAGTTACGCCATTTTCAATTAGATTATTAAACTCATTTCGCTTTGATAGATATAGCTCCTTGCTTCTTTCTTGTGGTGGCATAGTTGGGTTAATAATAAGTTGTTTGTATAAATTAATTATATAATGATTTGCATCGTTAACCCAAGCCCGATCTGGGATAATAAAAAATGGAACCGCTAAGCTTCCGCAAAAGGGATCAACGAATCTAAGGCTTTTCCCAGCATTAACCGAAGACCTTAGATAAAATCTCCATACATCTTCCTTGAGCCAGCTTTTGTTGCCAACTTGCTTGATTATTGGTTTGATATGAAAATTATTTGACATTATGCTAAACCATTCGCAACATCATCGGTAATGTCTTCGAATATTCCAGTTTCGGGCTTAACGCGATAGGCAAACTCGGTAAGGATGCCATTGCGATTCTTACGAACAGCAAACTTAAACTTAAACTTATCGGGCTCAGTTAAGTAGCGTTCTGAAGCTAGGCCAACGAACATATCTGTGTCAAAAGAGAACGATTTATTACCGCGAACATTATGAAGATCTGGAACCTCGCCACTCGTCATAGAGGCTGAGTCTGCTTGAACTGCTGAGATCATCAGTAGATTATTCTGTAGCGCGATACGCTTTAATTCTGCACTGATTGATACTTCCGAATTCCAAGAGAAGTCAGCATCTTGCAGCAGTGTCATATAATCTAGGAAAACAACGCGCGGCTTTAATTCTTGCACATATTTCTCAATAGTTTGAAGATTGATCTTTGTTTCCGTTGTCCTTGTAAGAATATGAGTATTTGAGCTATTTAGCTGTTTAACCAGGTCTTGATACTCTTTGGGGTCTACATTGTTATTGTGCAGATCTGTAAACGATTTGATGCCCTTGAGTGCCAATAAGCGGTTTGTTTGCTCCACTAGAGTCATTTCTAGAGAGATGTACAAAGAGGGAATGTTGTTTTCGTTCGCCGCTTTTTGCATATGAGTCATAATAAGCGACTTGCCGCCACCAGTTGCAGCGCATAGTAACAGGAAGTTACCAAGCCTTGGGCAGCAGATGTCGTCAAGCCTTCCAAGTCCAGTTGGAATAAGTGTTAGGTTTTCTTTTACCTTACGGTATTCTTCGGCAACCTTTTCTGGTTCATTTGCAATGTCAACAACTTGAGTGTTAGTGATTGCACTACGAATCTTAGAGAACTCTTTGTTCAGATTGTCTAGGGCAGTAATAGCATCATTCGTATCGGTTCCATTTTTACGAGCGGTGATAACGTCTCTAAGCACGATGTTTGTTTTTTCGTAGTAATAGAACTGATTAAGTTTCTCTACTAGATCGGTAATGGTGTAATCCGTTGAGTGCGGTTTAAATTTGTACGTTTCTTTAATGTAGGTCAATGAAGGCATATCATTCTTGCGATCATTGATCTTTTTAAATATTAACCAGTGATCCTCGAAGAAGTCTTTATCATAACGAAGATCGATGTACTCTTTTTCCTCGCACATTTTTGTAATAAGTGCGCGAAGAAGATAATCCTTTGTGTCTTTGTCGTAATTCATTAGATCCTCAAAATCTGGCAAACTTCCTGAACGCGATTAGTTAGCGAAGTTGTTTTGAGAGTATACGCCGGCTTCTTACTCTTTGCAAGTAGTTTTTTTATTTCTAATTCTACTGGCTCCTGTGGTGTTAATAATCTGACGCCATTATCTTCCATCTTGCCACCAAATGCTGGCACAAAGAACAGAAAGTCATATTCGCAGAATTCGAAAGCCAACTTCTCATACATTTGATGCTGTATTGTTAGATTTAAAAATGGTAACTTAGCGTTTAAAAATGCGAGCGGATCAAGCGTTGATCTATCTGCTATGTAGTTTTTTCCCATTTGTTTTTGTGCCCGAATTTGTTCCAATAAACATTCATATTGAAACTCGAATTGTTTTTCTACATCTTCTGGAACATCTCTTGCGCTTTGATACCCCAGTCGCCTTGCGGCAGCGGTTGGCCTACTATATGCGATTAGGCCATGAGTGTTTCCAACGATCTTATGTAGCTCAATAGCTAGGGTAGTCTTACCCGTGTTGTTTGCTCCCATTAAAGCAATTTTCATTTCAAACTCCAGTTGAGCCAAATCCGCCCTTGCGGTTCGATTGAGGGTGCTTGTTTGGTACTTCGCCCCATTCTAAATAAGCCTGAATACAGGGTGCTACAATGGCCTGCGCAACGCGATCGCCTGCAACAATATGGATTGCCTCGTTTGAGTGATTATAAAGGATTACACGCCATTCGTCACAGTAATCAGCGTCAATTATACCTGCGCCTTTTTCAATACTAAATTTAGCACTAAGGCCAGAACGTGATTCAATTCTAACGTAGAAGTTCTCAGGAATCAAGGCCCGCAAGCCAGTTCCAATAATCGCCTTAGAGCGAGCAGGGATCGTGACAGTTTCAGCGGCCTGTAGATCAAATGCCGCCGCGAGATCTGTCTTATAATCGGGCAACTGAACTACATCTGGACAGCTTTCTGTCTTTTGAAAAGTAATAACAGGAATAGTTTGATATACCATAATATTTTGGCTCATATGGCCCTCCTTGAATACCATTATAGCAAAAACCCCCTGCCGAAGCAAGGGGTTTCTTTGTTTCCTAGCGGATTGGACAAGCCCCTCCCGCGCAATCATTGCCAAGATCATCGTCCGCGCTTGAATGACCATTCTCAATCTTATTAAGCAGATCATGGTCGATCGGCGGGCAGTTCTTCATAATCTCATGATACTCTTCTTCCGTGACTGCCTCGTATGGCGGAAGATCATATTTATCATTAGATTTATTCTGGAAGGACACACCAATGTAGCTATCCCAATTATCATAGATCCAGTCAATTACTTGATCCCATTCATCATCAGCAACTTGAATTGTGGATGATACATTGTGATCGGAGTAGTCTTGTAAATATTGCTTATATCTTTCTAGCTGTGAAATGGCAGATTCGTCCGATGCCTTCATTTTGGCACCTGTATCAATGCCAAAGACTACGACCCAAGTTGGTACGGTTGACAAGCACTTCTTCTGATTCTCTGGCGTCATGGCGTCGAATTCCGCAGAAGAGATGCCTGACATGGGATCTGGATATACTTTGTAACCTTGCTTGAGAACCGTCTTAGCTAGAGCATCTTGACTAGAAATGCGGACAGTGCGCTTGATAAATGGAGCAAAGGACTTGTGAAAACCTGGCGAACAAGGCCCGGAAGCATTGAGTTGGCTAAGTGTTCCGCCGGGCTGAATGGTAGTCACCAAAAGTGGGGTAGGAACTCTCATCTCTTTTGCATATTTAGCAGCTTCATCATTTGCAGCACTCTTTAATAGGTTAAAGATATAACCTCTTTTATCATCTGAGATACCGCACTTGTCGAATGCATCTTCTACGCCAGTTAGATTTACGCCAAGCAATCTATCTCGCTTTTGGTTTTTATCCCATTCTTTTAATGAAATATCTACATTAGTGATTCTTAAGCAGTGACGAGCGGAGTTTCGTACCGCTTTTTCTAACTCGTATAGCTGCAATTCATTTTTATCATTAATAAATGCAGGAACGAATACGGTTGAAAGATTACAAAATCCCTTGTTAGCCAAAATGATTTCAACGCATGGATTGAAACCGGAAAACCACGGCCTGCGCCGGTTTGCGGCTTCGGCGTTAATAAATCCAGGCTCATATGACTCTTTGATTGATTCAATAAGCGTGCCAAGATATTCTTTCGTTGGCTTTTCCCAGAAAGCAATGGAGTTGTTTGACATTGCACGATGATACTTGCCAGTCAGCCAATAGCCCTTCTTGGCGTAAATGGCTTCTTCTTCATCTGCGTCAACCATAGCTAACTCGGCGGAGCGTCTAACACCCCCGGCAACTACATTCTCTGCTGCGATATTACAGATATCTAATACATCTACAGGTTTAAGCGTACCATCAGTTGCCGCGATTATTTCATGCATCTTTTTAATCATTTGAGCGTATGGCTCTGGGCCAGATGCTTTGCCTCCGAAACGCTTTAACCTCTCACCTTTCGGGCGAACATTGTCTAGATTAAGAATGATCTTGTTGAGCTTATCATTCCTCATTAAGTTTAGGAAAACTTCTAATCCGTTCGCCCATGCTTCGCGAGAATCGCCAATAGTAAGAACACCAATACCGTCTGCGCTGCAAGAAGACCAAGTATCTTCGTTTCGCAGATGTGGCTGTCTAGATTGATACTCTTGAATTTCTAATGAAATCTTATTATTAAACTTAGGAAGTTTCTCAATATGCTGCTTTTGAACAGAGAATCCTACGCCTGTTCCTACCATCAAAAGGAAGAATAGGTCTTTAATGTCCTCGATTTTTTCAATAGCAGTAAATGAACAGTTGAAGTTTGCCTCACTTACGTGATCAATAATTTCTGTTCCGCCAACCCATAGAGTTCGACCAGCGGGAAGGTAACGAAGATTGAAAACATCGTCAAACATCTTTTCTGCTTCTTGCGCTAGTTCTTGATGGCCCTTGGGGCCGCTATATAGCCTGAATGAGTAGTTTACAACTCGCTCGCAGGTTTCAAGCCAAGTCTCTCTGCGCTTTTCTAACCAGCGCGAATAGGTTCGTAGGTATACGAACTCTGACATTGCATTCCTGAATGGGCTAATGCCTTCGTACTTCTTAAGAAAATCTTTCGTTAGGAATACCATTTTATTTAACCTGTGGACAGTAAAACCCCCCGATTAAGAGGGGTTTTATAAAGGGATGCTGCTCTCCTTGTGAGTATAATTTTAGACCGTACCTGCAATTCTCCAAACATCTTCGCCATCTTCGTTTTGGCTTTTAACTACTAGTCCATCTTCTACCAATTCATCTAGTGCGTCGAGAAGTTTGAATGTGGCGTATTGATTTAATTTTTGGTGTATATATTCTTCTGGGACACCTTCTGGATATGTATCAGCTAATGTATTCCAGAAGCTAAAGAACTCATCATATGTTTCGAATAGTTCCATGAAATATTCATTTTCTTCAAAGAGATGAAGATCTTTACCGTATTCGAATTTGTTTATGATGATAAATGTCTGTTCATTTTCCACTTTGCTCACCGAATCTTTCGCCCTTCAATCTGTAAAATGTAGAGCCGTCGTCTAGCGTATGCTCTTCTATGTTATCAGATCCAAGCTTCTGGCGCAACTTATTTATCGTAGCATTTACGGCGTAATTTGCCGCGTTTTCCTGAAGGGTCTTTCGTATAATTCCATTTGGGTAGAATCTAGATTGCATATTGATGAACTCTAGAAATTCATCATATGTATCAAATAAATCTTGGAATTCAAGGTATAGCTGCTTGCGTTCTGATTCTATTCCGATGATTCTAAACAGTGGTATTAACTGATTGTCTTTCATGATACATCCTTACGACAGTAAGATTGAAGCCAATATTTGGCTTATCTTCAGTTCCGCCAGTCTTTGTGATCTTACAGACGTAAAGATCCCCGCTTTTTACAATGTTTTGCCAGATGTCAGAGTTTAAATCGCGCTTGATGTAGCCAATACAATTTCCAGTATCATTATGAACAACTGAAACAGCCGTTGTATCATACTTGTTATCAAGCTCTGGGATAAGGACAGCGAAGTCGCCGTCGTTTACCTTTTTGATGTGTTCCTGATCTCTGAATGTTGTTCCAACAACTGAAGTGTAAAATGTTTGCCTATTAGCATCAGCATACTTTTCAAGCAACTCTTCGTTAAGCAGTTTCATCATTTGTCTCCTTGAATAGGGGGAAATATGGCCCCCTGAAACCACATCCGCAGATGTATTTTGCTACAATTGCGCCGGGTGTATTATCAACATAGCGGCTGACTTTCTTATTGCAGCCCTTGCAATTATAGAATGTCTCCCTGATTACTACATTCTGGTTGATTAGGCTTTGCATCTTTTGCTCTCCTTTTTGACCCAGGTTTATTATATATGGCAATCTTCATTTGGTCAATATATGTAGTCTTTTCTATAGGGAACTTATGGCTTATGTCGCAGATAATAGAGGATACAGAGTCTGTTCTAAAGATTGTTTTTACGAATAGGAAGTCAATAGATTCGGCATCTTCTTCGCTCTCTAGGGCTATTCCCTCTTCGCTCTCTTCTATGATTAGTTGGTTGTATACGTTATCTATAGTATACACTTCCATGGTTTCTTCGTCAACATGTGTGACGAATCCGTGAACACTATATCCATCAAGGAAGTTTATTCTTGCGAGTGTTTTTTCTTTTACTAGGTTTTTTAGCGGGCGTAGCATCACCTGTCTCCTGATTCTTGTATGCTAAATACATTCCAAGAGTATCTATTTGGTGCTCAGAGTATGCATCAGCAAAAGGGAATATATTAATTATTTTTTCTCTTAATTCTGCCTCGCTAATATTACCTTTTCCAGTGGATAGCTTCTTCCATTGGCTGGGATTCATTCTTACTAGTTTTGCCTCCGCGAATCCGGCGTAAGTCATTATCATTCCAACGATGTTTCCCATTATTTGGACGAACTGGGATTCGGCGACAACGACCTTGACATCATATTCTTTTGACAAGTTACATAGTATTTCATAAAATTCATACATTCTTTTTTCTTGAGAATGCTTTCCGTTGAATTTTATTGTTTCACTATATTTAACATCGCCATCTTCTGTAAATATTGTAACTGCTGCAAATCTAATGCCAGGATCTATAGTTAGAATCAAAGGCCCATGACCCCATCTGGGTCTGGGTGGAATCTTGGATCCATTTTGGCTACCGCTGTCGGTACGAATGATGTTCCCATATTCGAGATCTGAACTGGCTCCTCAGCACCAACCTCCCTTAGTACATCGGTAATTAGATCTCTTAGGGAAATAAGCTGAGCTACATTTGCAGTTAGACTTACATCATCTCTAAAAATGAGATCATATTCATCTAAGACAGGCTCCAATCTCCAGTTTGAATCATCACTCTCATATGATAGTCCCACGTACTTCTTCTTCATTTTGTGCCTCCATATAAACCTGTAGTACGGTCTTAACAATTTCAGACCTGACTACATCGTTTGGCCCGAATTTGAAATATCCTATACTATTATGGCCTTCAAATAAGGGAATGTCAAGTACGCAGCTATCAGATTTGCGAATATCAATCTGCTCAGTATCATAGGTTACGACCGCTCTGCTGCCAAAACCAATGCGTGTAAGCACCATCCTAAGCTGCTCACGTGTCATATTTTGAGCTTCATCAATAATTACGAATGCGTCATTAAGTGTTCTACCGCGCATAAATCCAATTGGCACACATTGAATTACTTCTTCTTCGAGTAATTGTGCCAATTTTTCTTTGCCGATAAAGATTTCTAGATTATCATAGATTGGAACCAGATAGTGAAACAGTTTCTCTTCGGCAGAGCCTGGTAAATATCCAAGTGATTTACCGGCTTCTACATTTGGTCTGGTAATGATAATCTTTTTGATTTTATTATTTGCTAACTCATCAAGGGCTAGTTGGCAAGGGATTAAGGTCTTGCCCGTCCCTGCTGGCCCACCAAGGAATGTTAGTGTATTTTCCTTTACAATGGCGTGCGCCTTCGCTTGTGACTCGGTTTTTGGTTTAAATGGCTTTACTCTTGCGTATTGAGTTTTCTCATAAGGTAGTTGTTCTTCAAATTGATAGTCCTCGTCTGAGCGTCTGCGTCGTCTGCCCATTTAATACTCTTTCGATACAAAGGGTGGGAAACAGCCTCCACATATTATTTTTACTACAGCCTTGAGCTATTTTTGGCTTTATTGCTGTATTGTGGCCGTTTTTAACTAATCTTTCTTAGCTTCTGACGCTTTTATTTTTTTAGCTTTTTTCTTATTTTCTTTCTCTATTTTCCAATCTGATTCGCACTGCGTCTTGAAGTTGCAATATGAGCATTCGGAAACTCTCTTAAATGCTGGCATAATGCCATTCTTAAAATCATTCGTTAATTCACTTACCTTATCTTTAACTTCTTTCCATACGCTATGATCAAATCTGACTTCAACTTCGTGAAACAATGGATCTGCGCCAGGCACTTCATCTTTGCAAGAATCTGATAGCATATGATTCTTATTAACAAATAGGAATAATGTTTTATCAAGTCCAAGTGCATGCATATAGCAATGTGCCTGAAGGATATACTTTTTATATACAGAGTTGTATTTTAAAAGTCTTTCGTATGCTTCGCCGTTTATTGTCTTAATCTCAAGAAGGTATCTTTCCCCGTTTAGGACTACTACGCCGTCATAGTGTCCATTTAAATTAGGAAGTATCTTTAGCTCCTCTTCAAGAGATTCAATAATGCCCGCCCTTTGCAAATACCCTTGAATCATTTCGTGAATCAGTGTTCCTTGCTCAAGAGTAAACACGCTGATATGATCAAGCTGCTCTTCATATCCAAGCAACTTATACATCATCTTTCGCTTACATCCACCTATGCCAGATGCTCTAAATTGCGCCTCTTCTTTTGGTGGATAGGTTTTCTTGCTTTCCAACTCCATTTGCTCTATAAGAACTGGAAGCAATTTTCTTTTAATTGCAGGGGCGTAGTTGTTAACCCCTGCAAAAATGTCATTTAAATTCAAAGCTTAATTACCTTAATAGTGTCTAGTTGTGTTATTCCGTTAATTTGTTCAAGTATAACACAACCGTGAATTGGAGGACTACCCTTCAAATGGCCTTCCATAGAATACTTCAAACCTTCTAAATTGGCAAGTGTTCCGGTTTGAATAATCGCACTATCGTAGTCATATTGAATGCCAAGTTTGTGAGTATGGCCGTGTAGGAATACTTTAGCATCAGGCAGATTGAATGCTGGCTTCCACTTCTCATACCAGGCACGCACTGTCCTCACTGAAGCACCATCCTTACCACTCACAAACCCGTGAGAGAACATTGCATCACCTAAGAACATACAGTGGCTTAATTCCTCTTCGAAGCCCTTGCAATCACTTGGCAGAGTCTCGCGTGAACGAATTACATTATCTAGTCCGTGGCACATATAGTCATAAGGATGAGTTAGAAGGAAGTGCAAGTCTGGGGCGATATTATTGCCAAGGAACCTGCGCCAACGATCGTGAACGTGGTTATCATCAAGCATAAAAACACATTCAAATTTATCTGCAAGCATTTCCAGCATTGCACGACCTTCGGCAATTTCTTCTTTGAAGTTTTCATGTTTGAACTTTGCATGCGTGGATAGGCGATCACCGTTAAGGAAATCGCCGTTGATTACTACAATACTACAATGATTATCTAGGCCAATATTTACTGCACGCTCAAAGCACCCTGCATCATAGTTCGGAACGTGAACATCGCTTAGGACTAGAATCTTGTCTAAATTTGTAGGCTGAATAGGTTTCTTCTTTTGTTTGGTTGGTTTTCTAGAGATTAATTGATCAATTTTTTCGACATATTTATTAAATATATCTGATTCTTCGAGATCAATCTCGCCAGCTATAATCTTAGCAGCAAGACCAAAGAATCTATCTTTAATATCCTGAATGCTAGTAGTCGTAGCAATTGACTTTGTTTTTAGCAGATACTTGTGAATGTTCTGCCACGTTTCGCCGTCTTTGCGTAGCTCAAGTACGGCTTCATAAAAGTCTTTGTTAAACATTAGTAACCCTCAATCTGGGTTGGCTTACGATTTAAGATGTATGTTCTCGCTAAACTTTGATTGGGTACATCTACGGAAATTGGCAAAGATAAGGCTGTTGGGACTTTGTGTAGTTTATCTAAAAATAATGTATTATGGACAAAACGAGCTAGGTGCTGTTGCCGATTTTCTTCTTCAGTCATGCTGGCCTCCATTTGCGGTTTTAATTAACCGCTCTTCTGATTCCCTGATAATCTTAGATAGATTTGCGATACTACTGCTCTCAATGATTTTATCCTTGATCATTAGTTGAGAAGCCGCAACAAATAACGAATCTAGTCTACCATGAAATGGTTTGTCTGCCAACTTCCAGGGGCTAAATTCTCCAGCTTTATAGGAAACAATATATGGGTCGCCCTTTGGCGGCTTAATTTCATAAGCAGTATCTTTTGTAAACTTGTGCCTGCAATGGAGTTCATATCCATATTTATAAGCTCTTAAACCATATAAGCCTTGAGTATCAATAGAAATGATATCACTTTCTTTATCCTCTTCTTGTGTTCCATTTTCTTCGACTACTAATTCGGTTGCAAGAAGATCTTCAATATCAATTTCTTTTTTAAAATTATTCTTCCTTGGTCTACCCATTATTGACTCCTTCCAGAATAATCCACTTTAATTCTTATAGGAAAATCTTTATTTAGATTCTCTAGCGTAACATATCTTTCTATTCTTTGCAATACGCTTTCAAGGGTTTCGTTTTTTTCATCAAAAAAGTGCTCCCTAATTACATCGCCTTTAAAGTCGTTAATTAGTTGAGCACGTATTTTCCTATGCATTGTAGCACCAAATTTATTCACTATATTGCGAATAGCTAGATGCGGCATTTACTATTCCAAACAAGAAGAATGTGTAAAGCATTAGTCCGGTAAACGCCAATAAATCTTTTCCTAGTAAGTAAATTAAAGCATCTTGCAGCATTTTATTTCCTCGATTATGTCCTGGTACGGGACTCGAACCCGCATTGCCCCTATTTTATGATGGGCATCTTCTCCAATTAGATCAACCAGAACAGGCCCGCCTACCAGGACTCGAACCTGGCCGAAGAATTTAGAAGATTCTTGTGCTGTCCACTACACTATAGGCGGAAAACTTTTATTTTTTCTTTGCGGCTTTTGCCTTCTTGGCTAGATCTAATGCAATTGCCTGAGCTTGCTTTTGATCGTATCCTTCACCAATTAAAGTTTTAATGTTTTCTGAAATACTTTTCTGTGAGTATCCCTTTTTAAGTGGCATCGGTTTGAAATTCCTTTTGCTGTACACTAACATTGTGAGATTTTTCCTTCTCTTCTATAATTCTATCTAATTCTTTAAATAGCTTGAAAAGACTTCTAAACTCTTCTAGTGCTAGAGATTCTTCGCAATGATTTGACCAAGCAAACCTTGAGCCATAAATAATATTGAAAATTGAATCAATTGGCCTGTGTTCTAGTTCAACGCGCCAGATACCTTCGACTAATGATGTTGTAATTTCAGATACAAATTCTTCTCTCATATCATCCTCCAGTGGAAGCTGTGGGGTTCGAACCCACGACCCAGCTATTATGAGTAGCTTGCTCTAACCACTGAGCTAAGCTTCCATTTGTCGGCCAAGTCGTCCAAAACTCTCTACCGACAATACTATTATAGCATGACCATATTGAGTGTCAATTACATTGTTGAAGTTTCTGCCCTAGAAGCATTTGTAATTAGATGGGCAAAGATAGAATCCCTGTTTTCTTTTAATTCTTTTAATGAATTAAAGCCTAGATAGCTTAATCCTGATTGTATTCCATCTGTTAGATCTTGTAGGATTTCGTCTAGTGGTTTTGTTGTGCGAATTTTTGCGGTTATCCCTTCTGCTGCACGTTTGATTCCGCGCTCTTTCATAACATCCTCTGATGCCATGCCTCTGTATGCTTTATAAGCAACGCCATCAACGTGAAATACTTCTCCGGGGCCATCCGTGGCCTGAGCCAACAATGAACCAATCATTACGGCATCTGCACCAAGCGCTAATGCTTTGACAATATCTCCCGAATTCTTAATTCCACCATCTGCAATAATAGTGGGCATTTTTTGAGAATAACCATATAAAGCCTCATAAACATTTTTGACAGCAGTTGCTTGAGGTACACCACATCCTGATACACTTCTAGTAGAACAGACTGGTGAAGGCCCAATTCCGACTTTAATTGCATCAACTCCGATTTTTGCGAAATCAAGTGCCGCTGCTCTTGTTGCAATATTTCCAACCATAAGTGGGATATGTTCATAATTATTTTTAATAAACTCCGCTAATTTCAAAACATTTGATTGATGAGCATGTGCAACTTCAATTAGAACACAATTTGGATTTGTATTATCTATCTGCTTTTTTGCCTCTTCGCGTGTAATTGATCCAATCGGAAGAACTGCATAATATGAATCCCGTATTAAGTCTTTAATAATTTCTTGATAGTCGCAAAAACGGTGAATGATCCCAAGTGCGCCAAGATTTTCTAATTTCATTACAGTCTTTTTGTCTACAACTGTATCCATTGGTGCTGCGATAATTGGTGTATCTAGTTTTGCCCCGCAAATTTCCGTAGATAAGTCAATTTCCCTACGCGATGTTCCAGAAAACTTTCTTGGCTCTAGAAGAATATCGTCATACGTAAAAGCAGTATGATTGTAAATGTTCACTTTGATAAATACCTCGACAAATTCATTGCGGACTTTGGAACTCCCATATCCTGCCAATGTGACTCTAGAATTATACCTCTAGCGCATTGATTGTCAACATAGTGGTTGTTTACATCTGTGATTTCGAGTTCGTTTCGCCCGCTTGGCTTAAGATCTTTAATAATCTCAAATACATCTGGGGTATAAAAATACAAGCCAGTTACTGCTAGTTTGCTCTTTGGACGCATCGGCTTTTCTTCGATCTCAAGAATAGCGCCTTTTTCGTTCACTGTTGCTACACCGAATCTTTTGGGGTCATTTACTTCTTTGAGGAATAAATAACATAAGTTGCCTTCATCATTTTCAAAGTCGGCAACTTCATGATCAAATGATTGTTGATAATAATTATCACCAAGAACTACGGCAAACTTTTGCTCGTTAACAAATGGTTCTGCCAGTTTTAGCGCTTGAGCAATTCCGGTAATTGGCCTATGCATTTCTTGGACACGATAAGTTAAGTGACAACCGTACTCTTCTCCATCGCCAAGAAACTCGATAATATCACCACAATGCTCTCTTGAGGATGTAATTAAAATTTCATTAATCCCGCTATCAATTAAGGTTCGCAAAGGGAAAAGAATTTGAGGCACTGCACCTTCTTTGGTGTAAATTGGCGCCATCCCTTTGTTGTTAACCCTTGTAAATGGGGAGAGGCGGGTTCCGTGTCCGCCTGCGAGTATTACGCCCTTCATTCTAATCCTCCGAATATCTCTTCCCAATCAATAATAAAATCAGTGACTGGCTCTTTTGGCGAATAATCCCAATTTATTTCTTCTGGTAATTTATCTGATTTCTTTCGGTTGCATTCTGCACAAAGACAACAAGTATTTAGCCAACTATTTAGTTTATAGGTAAGTTGCCGATTTTTTGACACCTCTTCCCATCTAGATTTTGGTATCAAATGTTCCAATGTCAATTTATTTCTTTCTTTGCAACCACACATTTGACATGTATAATTATCACGTCTAAATACCGCTCTTTTGCTATAAGCTACAGGTATTCTGTGCACATAATTAACATCTTTTAACACTATAACATCTGGGATGTTAATTGTCAAATATTGTGATCTAATAACTTCTTTTCTGTCTTTCAAAGAGAAGGCTTTATTTAATACTAATAAAATTATAGCCTTTTCTACGCTAACTCTAGCGATCGGCAAAAAGGAAGTATTTAATACCACAATTTCTTTCATTAGTACACCTACCGGAAGTCATGGGTAATTAGATCATGGTAAATAAGATCTTTTAAATAGATCATGGTAAATAGATCATGTAAATAAAAGATCATGGTAATTAAAGATCTTAATATATTTATATTTATATAGATCATGTAAATACTCGTCCTCACGTCCGAGCATTAGTTTAGCACGTAAAAAAACTTTCGTCAACCCCCCTATTTTCTTATTGACTCCTACTCTTTGCGGTGCTAATATTTAATCATATCCACGAGAGGAGAATAACGTGACAAATATTAATTCGAAGGATGTAATGGAATTAACCGTTAAAGAACTTATTGCAATGGTTCTTGAAGAAAATGGTACGTTTGCCGATTTTACCTTTAAGGAGCAGGTATCGAACGAGGTAATGGCTTTTATTTCTATTGGTTTATTTGAGACGGCAGTTAAGTTAAAAGAAATTTTTAATGATGCCGTCGAATCCCTGAACATTGATGTATCAGAAAATTTTCAATCAGTTGTTAATGGTGGAGAGAATGAATAATTATTCGAAAGAAATTTATCTTTGGAATGCTGGTTATGTCCGCTATTTTAATCACTATGGTGATGATAATACGCCACTCATCACAGCCCGGATGTCCACTTTAAATCCAACAGGGCTAGATAAGAAAAAAGACGATGCACTTCGCTCATTCTTGTGGAGGCATGGACATGTTTCTCCTTTTGAGCAGGCCGGACTAACTGTTGAGATTCAGGTTCCGATTTTTATCGCCCGTCAGTTTATGCGCCATAAAAGTTTGCACGTTAATGAGTTCAGTATGCGCTATTCTGAGCCATTACACCTCTATTATGTTCCAGAGCCAGATTATATTGCATTAGACAATAAGCATAATAAACAATCAAGCGGCGAACAGGCATCTGAAAAACATATTAGTGAATTTATTAATGATGCAGAATGTGATGCAATTTTGAATCAGGCTAGATATGAAAAGCATAGGAATCGCGGAATTGCAAAAGAGCGCGTTAGGGACTTTCAGCCAGTTAGTGCTTATACTCGAATTATGGCAACTGCTAATTTAAGGGATTGGCTATTCTTTCTCCAGAAGCGGCTAGCACAAGGAGCACAGCGTGAAATACGTGACCTATCTGAGGCTATTTATTCTATACTTAAGGATTTGTTCCCTCTTTGTTGTGATGTATTCGAGGAACACACACTTGGTTCAGAAACCTTTAGCAAGACAGAGATGCAAGTATTGAAGAAATGGCTACTTAGTGGCAACAATGCTGAATTATTATTTGATAATCTATGCAAGAAGGAAGGATTGAGTGATTCTCGAATTAGGGAATTAAAAGAAAAGATTGGTAATTCATTTCTAATTAAAGCAGATTAATTAAAAGCCCCCGAAAGGGGGCTTGACTTTTGCTTGCAAGATGTTTATAATATTGATATATCGAATATGAGGTATTTGAAATGGCAAGAGCTAAAAGAGTAGAGGAAGTTAATTTCTCAGAAGATATGTCAATGCCCGAAAAGGCTAAACTACTAAGGGATCAAATCAACTCTCAAATGAAGAGAGTTATATTACAGCAATACGCCTCTGATACCCCAGAGGCTCTTGGCATTTCAAGGATTAGTTCCGGCATCCCTACGCTTGATAGGATTCTTGGAAAAGGCCCTAATGGTTGGGGATGGGCTCGTGGCCGTTTTCATGGTATTCATGGCCCTTCTAGTGCCGGTAAAAGTACGCTTGTTTTAACTAGTTTAGCTGAGGCTCAAAAAGAAGGCATTGCTGTTCTGATTGATAGTGAATGTACATACGATCCCTCTTATGCTGCTTCGATTGGTATTGATATTGATTCTCTTTTAGTTATGAACCCAACTTGCGCTGAAGAAGCATATGATACCATTGAGACTCTTGCTAAAAGTGGAATAGTAAGAATGATCGTTATTGATTCTCTCGATGGTTTAGTTCCGCGATCTATTGTTGAGGCAAGCGCAGATGATCAATTTATGGGCCTTGGAGCTAGAGTTAACAACAGGTTCCTAGCCAAGATTCCAACAATCTTAAGGGAAAATGATTGCACTCTTTTGATCGTATCACAGATCCGTCACAAGATTGGCGGATATGGAAACCCCGAAACGGTTAATGGCGGAAACGGATTGCTTTACTATTCTAGTTCCCGCGTAGAGATTCGCAGAGATGAAGAACTAACATTCAATGGAGAAAAAGTTGGTCAACTTGTAAAAGTAATCACAAGAAAAAACAAGTCTTCCTCCCCTCAGCAGGTTGCTTTCTTTAGAATAGATTGGGGAATTGGAGTAAATAAGGCTCACGGCATATTAGAGCTTTGCGTATCTAGTGGAATTATTCATAAAGGTGGTGCTGGCTGGTTCACATTACCAGACGGCAATAAGATACAAGGGGAAGATGCTTTACTCAAGGAAATAAATTCAAATGAGCAACTAAAGAATGAACTTATGCGGAGATTGGAAAATGGAAAACAAGAAGAAGCAAACTAGAAGAACTGGAAGAAAGCATACCGCTGAAACGAAGGCCCTAATCAGTGAAAGGAGAAGAGCTAGGACTACTCAGCCTCGCAATGTATCACAGAGCAAGAAAAGGACTTCGTTTTATCAAGAGCTATTGAATGACTATTCGGATAATTCAGAAGCGCTGAAATGGATAGAAGACAATAAAAACGAATTAGGTCATGTTGAGGATTTAAATTCTAGAGAGCAACTTCTTGAAATTTATAACAAACATGGTATACTTACAGAGTATCTTGAAATGTACTCTAAGGTTTATGAGGAAAAATGTGGAGACATATTGTTTTCAGATGAGCGAACTCCAGTTAATGTTCGCTCAGATGATCCTTGGGAAATGATTGAAAACATTGATGAATATAACTCTATTTTCGGGGAATTTTCTAATGAGTGATGGCCCAGAAGACTTATTAACAGCAAGGTTAATTAGGCAGCAAAACGAAATTGCCGAACTTAAGTTGTCTAATGATATTTATTCAACTGCTTTAAAGTTCTGTGATAGCTTTATTCAGCAAACTATTGATTCAATGCCAGAACCAATTATTTTGCGCGAAATCGCAGAACTCATAGAAGATCAATTATATATAGATTTTCTTAATCAGCATGCCAAACTAATTGACCTTTATAAAACCACATTAGATGTTAGTCGCGATGGTGTACAATGAAGAAGAAAATTATTTATCTCCCGGCAGATTTCGCAGGTTGCGGCCAATTTAGAATGATTCAACCCGCGAAAGATCTTAAGAAAATGAACGTTGAAGATCTTGAATTTGAATTAGTTCACGATAAAGTATCTAATAACACTAACTTCGGAACTCTTATTTCTGTACTCAAAGATTACGATGCAGTAGTGTTTCAAAGAGTAGCTTCCCCCAAAATTCTTGGCATCATGAAGGAAGTCAAGAAAATGGGGAAGAAGATCTATATGGATATTGATGATGCATTGTTGCATGTTAGCAAGAGTAATCCGGCATATAGGGTATGGAATCCAAACTCAGATGCTTGGACTACGCTTAAAGAGGCACTTAAGCTTTGCGACAAAATATTTTTCTCTACTCCGCAGCTTTCTGAAGTATATGCAATTGATAACTGTGCCGTTTTTTTTAATGGCTTGAATCTTCAGGATCCTATTTATCTTCCAGAGCGTAATAGATATAACGACATGCCGCGCAATAGGAAGGTTATAGGTTGGGCTGGTTCCAGTAGCCATCTTGAATCACTCAGAGAGATCACAAAGCCTATTAAGAAGCTTATCTCGCAAAGAGATGATGTCTCATTCGCGCTTTGCTCTAATCCAGAGTTTCTTCAATTATTTGATATTCCTAAAGATAGGAAGCTATATGTTCAGCATAAGCCTTTCGAGGAATGGCCTCCCGTCATGTCTATGTTTGATGTTTCTCTTGCCCCGATTGTTCCTGGTATTTTTAACTCCTGTAAGTCAGAATTAAAGGTTCTTGAGGCTGGCGTTTGGGGTGTCCCAAGCGTATGTACTCTCGAAGCACCATATAAGCGCTTTAATGAGCTATCCGAAGGCGGCAACCTGCTAGTTTACAAAAACGATGTAAATGAATGGGTTCGTAAGATTAGTACACTTTTAGATGACTCAGAAAAAAGACAAGAAATGGTGTTAAAAACTAAAAATACTATTGAAAGCATTTATAATCTCAGGGAAATTAACAAAAAACGTGTTGATTTCTTTAGAGAGGAGTTATTCTAATGCCTCGAAGAAAAGTTGATGCCAATGGAGAGCCGATAAAGCCTGCAATTAAAAGAAGGCCCGGTCGCCAGCTAAGCACTGAGCAAAAAGCTAAAAATGTCGAAGAAAATGTTCGCAAAAAAATAATTGAAGAAAAAAAGGAAGAGATGTCCGTTACTGCTGAGAAAATTGCTAAGGAAATGGCAGCAAGAATGGACTTGGAGATTACGCAAGAATTATCTGATATTCAGAAAGAAGCTGCCTTGCTATATGCAAGCGGATATAGTATTGCTGAAGTTAGCGATAAAGTTCACATAATGAACACAACTTTTGAACAGTGGCTTAAGATTCCGGCTTTCTCTAAACAAATCAATGAATATATTTATAGTGATGGTCTTGTTAATAAATCAGAAAGGGTTAGGGCTGCCAAGCGTAGACTACAGAAATTAAACGACGCCTTTTTTGATAAACTTGATGATATTGATCAATTAAGTGTTACAACAATCTCGAAAATGATTATTGAGCATAATAGAGAATTGTCTGAATTGGTTGACAAGAAAGAGGATGGCGATAATAAGCAAGACATCTCTATTCTTATTGTTAATCATTACAAGAATCAGGGTAAGCAATATAATGAAATTGATGACTTATTAAATGACCCCGAATTTAAATTTCCCGTTATTGACATAGAGGCAGAAGATGCATAGTGATATAGCGGAAAAGATTTACAATAGATTCTTAAAAGATCCTGCTGGGTTTTGTGTTGCGTTTACAAAAATGTTCTATGACGCTGATGGCGCAAAGCAGGATTTATACCCAAAGCAAGTAGAGTTCATGAATCTAGCGAAACCTAATGAAAAGGTCTCGGTTGTGGTCAAGAGTCGCCAGAGTGGCTTCTCTACTGCGATCAAAGGCAGAGCGATTCATAAAGCATATTTTGGAATTGTTCCAAACATTCTTATTTGCTCCGCTTCACACCTTCAGTCTGTTAAATTGCTTCGAGAAGTTAAAGAAGTGATTAATTCAATGCCTGAGTTTATGCGCCCAGAACTTGTTAAGGAAACTGAAACCGAAGTTCACTTCGCATCTGGCACCAAGATTATTTCCCTACCATCTAACCCCTCTACGGTTCGTGGTTATTCGGCTGAAGTATTCTTGGACGAGTTTGGCGTCTTGTCGCGCAAAGATTCTGAGGAAATGTGGGCCGCCCTATTACCATCCTTAACTAAAGGCTGGAATATGACGGTAGTCTCAACACCTCGCGGCAAGAATAACCTCTTCTTTGATTTATGCAATCCAAAGTATGATGACGACGGAACGCAGATCGGCGTTAGGCCAGATAAGCTAATTAAGATCCACTGGTCAGAAGTTCCTCACGTAAAAAAAGCAGTTGAAGAAATGGATCTTACGAGCAAGATGCCGCATAAATTATTTCTTCAGGAATACTGCTGCGAGTTTGTTGACGATGAAGATAGCGTACTATTCGATTCTGAGCTAATTCATGGAAAGTTCATTGACAAAACATCAAGTTTCGTAGTATTAGATGAAGTTGAAAGATTAAATGGTGACGATTGTCCAGATAGTCTTGTAAATAATGAATTAAGAAAAAAATATGACAAGATATACGTCGGATTCGACCCAGCTATTACGATCGACGGCTCTGTTATAACCGTATGGGGCGTCAATGGTGAAGAATGGGAACATATATTCATAAGGACTTTGCCGAAGGGTATGGAGGTTGGGCCACAATGCGATTATGTTAGTAGAATAGCTTTACACTTCAGGGCAACAAAAGTTGGTTTCGATAAAACTGGCGGCATGGGCGTAGCTTTCGAGTCTAGACTAAAAGAGACGAAAATTAATCATCTACTATATCCTGTTACGTTCTCGACAAACTTCAAGACTCAGGAATACACGGAGATTAAGCACAGGATGGAGAGTCATAAAATGAAATCTCCAGAACATCATGAGATGATTAAACAGTTTAAGAATTTGGGATTCAATCCGGTAACGGGTAGAATTGCAGCAATGGGTTCCTGGAGAACCAATCACGACGACATACCCTCTGCTATCATTTGTGCCCATGCCTGTAGGACTAGGCGTAACAATAGCGGATTCTCTTTCATTTGAGGTAATTAAATGCAACCATTTGATGATGAACAAGTAAAGCGTGAATTAGCTACCGAGCTTCATAACTTTCCAAAAAGTGTTGGTGAAGTTCCCTCGAAGCCTAGTATTACCTCAATTGAAGAAACCAAGACCACTAAGATTCCAAATGTAAAAGATGTATACAATAGGGAATATTCTGCCAAGACAGGTGTTCCATTGGCTCATCCACTTGAGTTAATGACTCTTATTGTCAATGAAAACTCTTGGGCTGATTTAGCTGTAAAAACTATTGGAGCATCTTGTGCGTCAACTACGCCGCTTTTTCAGGTATTTAGTAAAGCCAATGGTCGAAATAAATCTAAGGCGGCGAATAAACGTGTTGAAATGTTAATGGATAAACTAACTTACCCAAATCCTCATCAAACTGGGTATGAATTGTTTCTCACTACATATGAAAACCTCGCTACATATGCAAATGCTTATTGGCAAATTATTCGCACAAAGTCTGGCGAGATTCATTCAATTTACACACTGCCCCCAGAAACGATTAGAGTAATTCCTTTTATTGACAAGTTTGGCATCCTTCATTGCGCTTATTACCAAAAAGATGTTGTAGATATGCGTAACGGCGACATCTTCTTAGAGCATGAAATTATTCACTTTAAAGATACTAATGAGAAGTCATTCCTGTACGGCAAACCCCGAATGTACTCAATGATGGGGCATATTACAGCTAATGCACAGTCACTTCAGGCAATTAACAATTGGTTTGAAGAAGGATTTGCTGGTGGCGCCATCTTTAAAATGGATGCTGACGAGCTTGTTGCTCAACGCAATCGCGAGTTCTTACGCGATCACTATTCTGGCGCAAAGAACTATGGACGAATTCTATTACTAGAAGGTAGTACCGAATTAGTATCTGATGGCAATAAATATATTGGAAATATCAAGTTCGATGAAATGGCTGCTATCGGAAGAGATGTAATCCTTTCTTGTTTTGGTGTGCCCGTTTCTATGGCTGGCGTTCGCTCAGATCAGGGTCTTGGTAACGCTGAAATCGTAGCTTCTGAAGAAAAAGCATTCAAGCGTAACACTGTCGATAGATTGCATAAGTTGGTCTTTGATAAGATTCAGCACAAGTTAATTCGCGAATTTCTTGATGATAGAGATCTTGAGATTCAGCCTGGCACTTTATCAAAGTTTGCAATTAAGGATTCGATCGACGCAGTAAGGGCTCTTGGTGAAATTGGAATCACGGTTGCTGAAGCAAGAGAGCTTCTTGGAATGCGTTCACTTGAGATTGATGAAATCAATAAAGTTATGGTAATTAGAACCAATAATGGCCTAGTTAGGTTCGAAGATATTATTGGCCTAGATCCCCAGACCGGCGAAGAAGTTCCAACACTTATTGACAAGTCTATGAATATGCAACAACAGAAGGTTTCCGGCGAGAGCGCGGATGCTGCTGGAGATAAAGCATCTGCCCTAACGGCAGGATCAACTGGCCTTGGGGGTGATTTAAAGGATATGGTTGAAGGGTAGACCAGATAGTCTTGGCCCCTAAATGGGGGCCTTGACTTTTTTTATGGGGTTGGTATAATTGATGTATGGATTACTTAGACCAATTCAAGGATAAGATCAATGAAGCCAACAAAGTTTGGCGAGAAAGTATTGAGATTGAAAACATCGCAATACTTAGGCTCCAGATTCAGAGAACTTTTTCTTGTATTCCAGACATGGCTACTTTGGCCTCTAAGGCTGAACGCGAATATAGACTTCTTAAAATGGAAGTAGTCAAGCGTGTTCCTGGAGATTTCAAAGGCGATGCAAGAAGAGTTTGGATTGAGGGTGAAACAAGCGGCTTGAGGTATCAAAGAGATGTTCTCGATACCCTCCATAGAGGCTTAATAAATAAAATTAGTGCTCAAAAAAGCATTCTAGCTTCTTTGATACAAGAGATGAAAGATGTTGGATTAGATGAGTAAAGCATTGAGAATTACTAGTGAAATTTTATTTTGGTGTCTTGCGGCTATTGTGATCATGTCATTTTTGCCTATTTTCTTAATTGCTGCATTCTTTGGCGCATTCTTTGGCGGGCTACTTGAAGGATGAGTTGTAGTGTTTCGAGCAATTGCCTTAACAATTCTAGATGTTTCTATTGTCGTTTTGACGGTGATCGCTGTAGCGGCAGTGGAGATAATCTATATAACCCAATAAATAAATCAATTAAGCACCCAATCATAGAAGAAAACAAAGCTAATCGTAAGGCTGAAAAGAAAAAGGAGAAGCAGATTGAAAAGCAGGCGAAAAACCGCGAAAGATCTGCACTCATTAAAAAGGCAGCTAAGATTGAGGAGAAGGTTAAATCAACACTCAATTCCGGCAGAATCCACAATGACGGAGATCTCAAGACAGAAGATCTCGTTATTGACGTTAAACTCCAATCAACAAGAAAAGATCCAGTAATTAGTGTTGACGAATTTGAAAAAGTTAACACTGATTGCTTGCGTGCTGGCAAACGCTATGGTATACTGTGTATAGAAAATAAAGACGGTAAAAGATTTTACGTTGTTGGCGAAGAGCTTTTTAAGGAGAAGTTTTTATGAAAGAGTTTTTGTTTGCACTTGTATCGGTAGCTATAATCGTGCTAGCTATTATGACGGGTCAAAATTTAACCGACAATCTGCACAAAGATACTGTATTTGTTGTGGCTTTTATTTTTGGCGCAATTACCTCTTCTACTGTTGACTTAATTGGCAGTAGGATCTTGAGTGGAAAGTGAATTAAAAATGTATAATGTTTTAATTACTGGTGCTGCTGGTTTTATTGCCCGCAATTTTATTGATATTTACGGCAAAACATTCGACAAAGTTTATTACGCCGATAAGCTATCAACTTGTTCTGATATTGAATTCTTTAATTCACTTCCTCAGGAAGATACATTTCGAGGTTGCATTTCTGGCATTACTAAGGAATGGCTCAAAGAGCGTAGAATTAAGCAAGTAATTAACTTTGCATCAGAATCTCACGTTGACAATTCTATTGAATCGCCTCTAAGTTTTACGGTTTCTAATACATATGCAACTCATTCCCTACTGGAAGCCTGTAGGCAATATGGTGACATCGAATGCTTTGTACAAGTCGGCACAGATGAAGTGTATGGAACTTTGGAGGAATGTGATCGCCCATTTACTGAAGAACATAAGATTCAGCCGAATAGTCCATATTCGGCATCAAAAGCGGCACAAGACTTAATGTGTCGCGCTTACTTTGAAACATATAAGTTTCCAGTAGTAATTACTCGTTGTTCTAATAATTACGGCCCTTGGCAACATCCAGAAAAGTTTATTCCAAAGGCTATTGGAAAGATTCTAAATGGTGAAAAAGTTCCAGTATATGGCAAGGGTGAGAATGTTCGAGATTGGATTCATGTTGCTGATCATTGCCATGGAATTTTTCTTGCTCTAAGGTTTGGAGAATACGGAGAGGTTTACAACTTTGGTGGTGATTGTGAGCTATCAAATGTTGGCGTAATTCAGTACATTGTTGACAATACAGTCGGTGGTGACTATGAAGACAATGTAGAATATGTTACCGATAGGCTCGGACATGACCTAAGGTATTCAATTGATTTTTGGTTAGCTAAAAAAGAGTTTGGATTTGTTCCCTTCCGCAATTTTGATGAAGGCATTAGAGAACTTATAGAATGGTCTAAAGAAAATAAGGAGTGGTTGGATGCAAGAGCAAAATGAAAGTGAGCAGGCACAGCCAATAATTCCCGAACGGTTTGAGTTCCGCGCTTGCCCTGTTTGTGATACAATGGCTAGATTCCCAGAAGGCTCAAAACTATTCAAATACTTTGAAGTAATAGAGGCTTTAATAAATAAGGTTAAAGAAGAATGATTGGAATTGGCGTTACTACTAGGAATAGAACAAATATCTTAAGTATTACTCTTGAGAATATTTCTAAGTTTCTTCCCGCGAATTGCCTAGTTGTTGTTTGTGATGATACCGAAGATGAAGAGATTAAGGTCGCCAATAAAATGGTGGCCGAAAAATTTGGCTTTGAATATAAGCACGATGGAACCAGAAAAGGTGTAGCCAAGAACAAGAACTTATGCCTTAGTTCTCTTAGAGATTGTGATTATATTTTCTTATTTGATGATGATTGCTATCCACTTAAGGCTGGATGGGCTGAATATGTTATTAAGTGCCATAAAGAAAGCGGAGTTCATCACTTTAATCTACTAGATAAAGCACTACATGAACATATATCAACTAAAAAGTACGATAATTTTTCTGTCGAAGAATGCAGAAACGTTGGCGGCGTATTCATGTTCTTAACTAAAGAAGTTATTGAAAAAGTTGGAGCATTTAACAAGGATTATGGCGTATACGGATTTGAGCACGCAACATATACTTATAGGGTATACAAGTCTGGACTTCATAATAATCACGGAATTAATTTAACGATCGGTGATCTTCAGGATTACTTATTCGCGTTTGATTATGCTCATTTTTCCTCAAACGTAAATCATAATATATATATAAATTCTAATTATTGTAATATTTTTACAAGATCAATTGATCAAAAAGAGACCAACGATAGTATTTCAGATAATCGCTCAATTATGGCTCAAGATGTTAATGGCCCCGTTTTTAGAGAGCTATGAATATAATTTGATTGATTTTAAGGCATAATAAAGGCCCGAAGGTATAATCACCCTCGGGCCTTTCTGTAATCACTTTTAGAAGCAAGAATTAAGGATATTAAAAGCGATACTGTAGACTTACGCCCGGCTGAACTGATATAGGAAGTCCAGAAATTGGCGTATACCCGAATGAAGTTTGCGGGCCAAGGTAGACACCTATTCCAGCTTCAAGATTAGTCGCCACTTCACCATTTACGCTTAGACCTACAACTATTGACTTCTGTGGCTCTATTAGTAAGCCAACTTGAGCGCTGGCCGTTATAGGCGCTATCTCTGCTAAGGTAACACCAGCAACTCCACCAGCACCAGATGGTGTGACTATAATCCCAGTGGTTAGACCAGTATATGGTTTTTTGTAACTTACCTTGGTATCTTGTTTTTGTTCAACTTTTTGTTCTTTTGCTTTTTCTACTTCTGTATCTTTAACTAACTCAGTCTTGGTCGCCGATTCCTTGACAACTTCTTTGACAATCTTTCCGGTATTCTTGTCGTAAGTTCTTGTAGTTGTTTTAGTATTATTTGATTTATTAACCTTAAGAGCCTGTTGCTTCTTTACTTGCTTAGCTTGCTCTTTTTTTACTTCTATCTTTGTTTCTTCTTTTTGAATTGGTGGAGTAGCTGGATGCGGTTGCAGAAAGTGTAGGTAGTTAATCGCAACTACCGACAAAATGCAAAGAAAGAAGAGTAGTAGTTTATTCTGGTTCGCCCATTCCTTTAGGTTCTTCATTCATCTCCCCCTTGTTAGTTACTGCTTCTGTAATTGTGGGCGTTTTTCCTGATTCAATTTCTTGCGTGATTCTTTCTAAGTCCATTCCTAATCTTTGGATTACCGCATCAATAAAAGCCGTTTCATGTCCTTGCACTTTTCTGATCACTCTTAGGTTTTCAAGAACAGATAGTGCTTCTTTTAGCAGATACCCCGTTAAGATTGCTGTCTCGAAGAATGAAGAGAAGGATCCGAATGGCAGAACTAGTGTTAGAATATGAAGGATTACATATACAAAGAGGTAGTAAAGTGCGCGATCTAGAGCCTTGCCAAATTTCGCGGAAGCTAACTTCTTAAGCAACTTTGCTTTGTAAAGACCAGTTAATAGGTCTACTAGTAAAAATACCATTAGACCTAATAAAATATTTACATTAAAGAAGTTAAATACCGGAGCTAGGATTACAGTTGCTATCTTAAGGACAGCTGGAATGTCCAAATTAGCTGCACGAAGCCATTCTTCGATGTTATTCATTTTGACGCCAATCAAAAGATGTTGGAAACGTATTCCAGTTTATGCTCGCCGGATTTCAATTTAGAGTAGTACCAATTCATTTTATTTAGAACTACTGGCAATAGTTCGCCAATATCAGGCTTTCCGTATTTATCAAGTTTGCCATAAAAAACGTGGTCAGTTACGTTTGGGATCTGATGAAACTTCGTGGTATCATATAAATCCATCGCAACATGATTGCCCTTTGGATCAATATCAAGCAAGAAACATAGTTCGGCAACAAGTTTTGACATTGCTTCTATTTGAACCTTGTGAATTGGGAATCCTCTCGCTGCGCCACATAATGAGATTCCTATTCTGCCAGTATTCCTTCTCCAAGTATGCGCTGCTCTTTCTCTAATTGATAATGTTTGAACTACCCTTGGTTTGCCATCAATTAATTGAATATTAAAATGATAATGCTTAAATGTGGCAGTATGCGTTCCGGCAGTCCAGTGAAGCACAACGCCGGAGATGACTTGCTTAAGACTTTCGATCTGTTTATTAGTTAATGGATCTGACATTATTGTTCTACAATTCTACAGTAAACTGAACCATTTATTTGGTGATTTTGATTTGTGTCGCCATCGTTATGAGTAACCCAAACGGAGGCCCCATTAACTTCAAGAATGACGGGAATCGGGCAGTCGCACTCAGTACCCTTCTGATAAGTAACTTTCCCGATCTTGTGGACTTTTCCGCTTTGTAGTCTCCAGAAGAAAAAAGATACTTGTGTTGCGTTATGATTATTGGTTAAATTTTCAAATGCAAATTCAATTCTCTTTGGTAGCTTATCTTGATAATCTAGCGTGATGAATGAAGACGCTGGCGGAATAAATAATTCATCAGTAAGATCGACGAAGTGTCTTACCAATGTCCAGTCATGCCTAGTTAGATCTTCAATTTGTACAAACATTCTCACATCCTAAAAGGAAAAGGTGTATGGATACACGAAGTGTAAACATACCCCCTTGGTTTATATATATTGGTGAATAATTCACATATTATTTTAGGGTTCAAAGATGGAAGCTCGTTTAATCCATTTACATCTATGACGCCGTATCTGTCCCCGATTTTGAAGCCGCATATTACGTGATGCCCCCATCCACCACTGCTATCATAAATTGTGTAAAGCAGAGGTCTACAGCCTGGTATCGTTTTCAATGCAACGTAAGCATATACAGCGCAGTCATCGCAATCGAGCCACAGATTTGATGTTGCTACTCTGCCAGCAGTAAAAGCGGCCTGCATAATTTCTGGGTGAGTATAAAAATCACCGGCCCCATTTAATGGATCTCCGGTGTAAATGAAATGTTCAGATAAATATTCTGCAACTTCTTCTGGTGAATTAAATTGCTTGATAGGTTCTCGCTCTGGATAATCTATCAGCGATATAATAGTTGACCATACCGCCTTTAGAATATTCCAGAGTTGTACCATTTCTCACCCCCAAGGCTTTTCAGGCCAAACTAACTCCACAGGTTTTTGAAGCGTAATATCTCTTAATTGCTTTCTATATTCTCTTATTTTTGACTCTAGCTCCACGTCTTGGTCGTCTTGGGCTTTTAATAACCTCCAGTCCGCTTCAAGAAGCAATGGCTCGCGGTCTTTTCTGACTCTCACTAAGCCTGGTAGATCTTTATAGTTGAGCAATAATCCATCTAGCTTTTTTTGCTCAGATGCAGTTAACTTTGTTTTTGATTCTTCAAAATATACAGTAACGCAAGTAGGCTCCGCTGCTATACCAAGAAAGCCATTAATTTTTAAATTTATAATATGCTCGTTAAGTGATTCGAAGTCATATTCTTGATTTAAATTATATTTTTTATGCATATTAATATCCACTTTCAGGTGGCCCAGTAATCGCGAAGCCCTGAATAAGATTTATAGAAAAACTAGTTAATGTAGATGCCCCAGTAACTCTAAATCTTAGCTTAATGCCAGAATTTTCCCTATTTTCATTAAATCTCTGCAAACATGAATATGTTTCACCAGAAGCTTGTACCGGCAGTGAAGATAGTCCAATCCATGAATCTGGAGTCGATACTGAATACTCAACGGAACAGGAGGGTGCTGCTCCAGTATACACACTTGAATAACAAAAATTTAAAATATAAATAGTATTTCTACCCTGTATTGTATTAAGAGGTAAATTATCGCTTGATACAACATAAACATTTTGAGTAGTTATAAATTGAAATGGACTTGTTGTTGAACCCAAACTTCTGTATCCAGAAGTTTCAAATCTAGAAAAATTAAGAAGTTTATCAACATTACTACTTACGGTGTTTAAATCGCCAGATACTGTATTAATATTTCCGTCCAAAGTTCCACTAGTAGATTCGATGTTTCCCTGCAAAATACCACTAGTAGATTCGATGTTTCCCTGCAAAATGCCACTGGTAGATTCGATGTTTCCCTGCAAAATGCCACTGGTAGATTCAATTAATAACTCGTTTTGACCTACGCCAGCTAAGGCTAATTTAGCTTGATATAGGCCATTGTCTGCTTTCTGTATTCTCACGCAGCCTCCTCAATTCCGTTAAACACATAGTGCAAAGCTGATCCAGATTCGCTGTAAGCAACTAGAGACTGACCGGGGCCTAATACTACGCCACTAATTACAACAGGAATGCCATCATCGGTTGCTGTATTCTTTACTAATGCATTATATAAAGCTAATGCCTTAGTGGGGTCAGTTCCAGCTTTTGCTGTGGTATATAAACCAGTTAATGTGCCAGTTGCTGGAGTGGTGGTCATAACTAATGAAGCTCTAGCATCTGAAGAATCTGAGTTCATAATTGTGACGCTACCAACGGCCTTTTTATTTGCAGGCGCTGTATAAATTAAAGTTTCAGTCGTTGCTGCCGGTTTGCAGTGCCCTAAAAGTCCGAAGGCCATTTATTTACTCCTAGTACATGCTTCCATAGAAGAAGCCGCTAAATCCTAATTCTAGTTCTTTTTTGAATCTATTTATTAAAGAGTATTCTCTATAATCGGTTAACGATGTTATTCCAGTATTGGATACTGTTACTTGACAAAGAGGAATCTTGTTAGATGGTCTTGATAGGTATGTAGTGTTTTGTAGTTGTTCGAGTTTAATTGCCCCGAATCGGCGTGTTGGTAATGAGACAATCTGCTCTGCTCTTGACACAACGTCGAGTAGCACATATCCTGAAGATTGAGAATCGAAGATCTCTTCGTAGCTTAATACAATTAAGTCATCTCTAAATACGCCAACACCAGAAGTTCCTTCTAGAACAACAGCAGTTGGTGATTCGATTTCGCCATACACTCCATCCATTAAGATTGAGCCAACGGAGATATTAAGATTTAGGCCAGTTCCGATAGTTGGCTCTAGGCCATAAATTACACCAGAAGATGATTCAAGATACCCACTGAACATCATTTTCAGGGCATCTTCTAGATAGTCCTGAACCTGAGTAACGTGAGTATCTAAGATCTCTTGTAATGGGCTTACGAATACTTTTTTCATTACATTCCCCTATTTGTGGTTCAGTAATGATTTTAATTAAAGCTGCTCTTCTTCTGGCGCTGATTCTTCAACAACTGGCTCTTCTAGTGCAGCTTCTTCAGCTAGGGGTTCTTCCTCAATCGCAGGCTCTTCGACCATTACTTCTTCGGCTGCAAATTCTTCAGCGACAGGCTCTTCCTTGGGCATTCCGGGCCACATAAAGAATCCTGATGCTCCTACTACTTCTGACAAAGATAGAGTATCTAGGGTATCTAATAGTGATTGTTCTTTTTCATTTGCCGCGATTCGGATGGCACTACGCAAGTCTTTAACGTCTTGAGGCATTTCAACACCCGTATCCATCTGGCGAATGACCATCCAGTCAGTTTGAGCGAGCAATTGACCAGCGGTTTCTTTTACGGTCTGCACCCATTGCTTTTTAAGCTGCTCGTGATCCTTGGGAATTAGCATGCCCTCTTGGTCAACGCCCCAGAAAAAGCGCTGATCCCAAGACTCGACCAAATCAGGCACTTCAACAATGCCAAGGGCATCTTTATCTGCTTTACTGGCAAGGCGAAGCCAGTTAGCAGGGTACGAGAACCCGTTGTGAGTAAACGGGGCATCTAAAGATAATTTACGACCATCAAGTAAAAGTGCCATTTTTAGTTCCTTTGTATCACTCTGCTAAACTATTTTTAAACGGAATCTCAGCCCAAGCCATGTACACATACGTGCCCGCATTTGTATTTACACTTGCATCTGTACTTCTAACTTTAAATCCATTTGCAGCGAAGTCGATTAGATCAGTTGTACCTTCGGTAGTGGTTAGATTAGCCCACAAGGGGTCATTGTCCACGTTATAGCCTTCGCGCTTATTGTCCATCATTGCCCAGTTGCCCGTACTGCTACTCATTTTAATAATCACAAGCGCAGGTTTGAATCCAAGGTGAATGAATGGGCCATCGGCGTTGCCGTTGCCAGTGTAGGAGCCGAAGGATGAGAATCCTGGAACTTCTGAAAAACAGTACGCCACGCCTTGATTACCCGAAGCGAGTATGTATTCTTTTTGATAAATTACGCTAGAAGTCGGCGCTTGATTATTCCAAGCATTGGTATTTGCTCCTGCGGCGGCATTGCTATTAAGGTTTAAAAAGCTTTGTTGTGGGTTGGCTAATGATTTGTGCCAAACCCACCAGCTAGTTACCACATTAGAGCCTTTTAAGATTATAAAAGCAGGTAAAGCATTTAGTCCGTGTCCAATAGATTGACTACCTACTCCGTGTGTCCATTTCACCACACTAAACCCAGCGCTTGGATTAGCTCTTACTGTGCTTGTAATAGATCCATCTGTATTTGTTGTGGTAGTTTCCCCCGCATTCCAGCACCAGGCTACGTAGCTTGCAGCGTTAGTATTGATTTTAGCGAGTGAACCGATCGAGAAGCCAGCTTGGCCCGATAGGCTTGATAAGTATTCATTTACCGGAACTCTCCTAACGGCACGAACGTAGAGCGAGGAGGAAGTCTTAGCGCCGCTGAACTGAGTACCACTAGCGAAGAACTGGATCCAAGCATTGAGACTTGAGGCCTCAGTACTAGACCAGTAGGTGTTAGACACAAAGTCTTCGCCTGAAGGTAAATTAGCTTTATTTTGATATAAGAAGTTTAGCTCATCTTTAGCTGGTAAATACCAATCTGTATATCCGCCGGTTGTTAATCCTCTACAGTATTGAGCAGCCGGATGATTAGCATCATTCATAGCATTAGAGTTTGCTAGACCATCTGTAGTAGAAGCAGTACCTGAAGTAGCAGTATTAGTAGTCTTCCAGGCCCTAGTAACTTCAGTAGACTTAGGGGATACAATATACATAAAGCCGTTAAATACGCCAATTGCGTATCCACCCTGAGAAGGGAATCCAAATCTCAGCCCTTCAGTCTGTGTAGTTTCAGCCGCAGTGCTATTGCTTACAAGATCCTTTGTAGCACCACGAACGGTATCATAAAGCGCATGATCCGTAGCAGCAGAACGTGACTTAATCCATACGAGGTCAGGGGTGAAGTCTAGTCCCGCGATTGTTTGCTGAGCGCCATTGCCCGTATAGGTGACTACATCAAATTGAGTGTTAGACTTCTTGATGGTAGGTTCTGGTAGATTTGCCGTGTTTAAGGCTTTAAAGCCAGCGGGCGGGGTGTAGGCGAATGGCTGCTGTCCAAAATTAAATGCAATTGATGAATTATTATCTCCACCTCCACCCATAAGTACTCCACCGGACATATTTAAAGATGAAAATGCCACCCCCTGGCTAACTCCATTTTTATAAAAAGTTATTGTACCATTATCTGCGTCCACCGCAACACCAATAACATTATTCGTGGTATAGGATGCACCATACGCTGGCCCAGTGGCGGCATTTGTAGTTTTTTGCCCATTTTTATTATAAGACCAAGACCGTCCATAAAAGCTAGTTCGCTGATAAACTAAATCATATTTAACACCAATCCATAAATTATTTGAGCCAATATTTAGAATCGTTGCTTCAAAAAACCATTTTCCAGAATTCACGGCAATACTAGAATACGCAGCGGATGTAAAACCAGTTGTTCCACTTGTTACTCTCAACAATCCATCTGATAAAGAAAATGCAGGTGCATAAATAATATTTTGAAGCGTGGCATAGTTACCCCGACCATTCCCGTCATCGTCATAATCAGTAGGACTGTCAATCACGCTATCGTTGCCAGCGCCAGCGGTGACGCTCAAATTGAGAGGCGTCCAGGAATTGGCCGCATACGCAGGAAATAGCGTCGAGTCAGCCGTGCCATCCATGGGCATTACTAATACACAATACTGCCAGTAAGGATCATCTAGGCCCAAAGGTAGAGCAGCAGTTGGTGGCGTAAAGTTTGCCGTATATTTGGCTACGCCTTTATAGATGCGTAGATCGTCTATGTAGCCATTAATAACTTTAAGTGTCGTCGGCGCACCGTTACCGTTTACGCCTATCGCAGGTCTACTAGCTCCAACGATATAATTTGTATTATCAGTATATGTAGACCCTTCCTGCACACCGTTTAAGAATAATTTGGTAGATGTACCCGATCTAGATAAGACAATATGATTCCAAGTATTATTCGACATTGACGAACTCGATGTAATACGATATGCCGTGCTAACCCACAGAACAATTTTATTGCTCGAATTTAAACCTAGATGTATGTAAGCCCCATCCGTAGCTGAAGGTCTAAAGTCCAAAAAGGCTGGTGTAGATGTGGAAGCAGCAAGTGGAAAATACCAAAATTCAATCGTAAAATCATTAGTTCCAAAAGCTAAGCTATCTTTACCATCAACAGTTAAATAATCGCCATTTCCATCAAAATACGCGGAACTACCGCCAAACTTGCTTTGAGCGGTCGATATTTTAGTATTACCAAATACAGAAGCGTTAACTCTAGGAGTAATGTCCCCCGATTGGTCGAAGCCCAAGGCGGCTACACTAGAGTTATCGTTGAATGGTAAATAAAATCCGTTAGTTCCGTAATAAGGCATTATTATTCCTCAGTTGGCAGAGGTAAAGGTTCCCATGATAGGGTTTCTTCGTTCCAGGTATGTGGCCCCGATTCTGGCATAAGAACAGGTGGTTCCCAGAGGCAAGTCTCTTCGTTTAGGAGCCAAGACTCGAAGGGCTTGGGCGGCACGAAGGCGTCAAGGGCTTCATCGTAGCGATAACCGATTCCGGCATAGTTTTTACGGAACGGGGTTCCACCAGTGAGGTGTACACCGCCACGGGTGTTATAACTGGTTTGCTTTGCGCCGTAATACTGTTCCCAATCTAGGGCTTCGCCATTTGCGCCAAGCTCACCTTCATTTTTTCCAACAAATACCATTGTAACGATATTGTTTTCATCTAATTTTGCGTAATGACCCATTTTGGTTCTCCTTGGTTAATTACAATAAATCGAATGTTACGGTATCCGTAGGCCCAGCAGCCGTCACAATAGTAACTTTATCTGAATCAACGATTGAGGTTGTTTGTGTAACGCCTTGCGTGAAGAATGCTGAGTATTCTTTGGGGTAGCGAAGGATGACGACGCCGGAGCCGCCATTGCCGCCGTTGCCGGAGACCTGGCCGCCATTGTCGCCGCCATCGTTGGCCGCGCCGCCGCCGCCGCCGCCGGTATTGTTGTCTCCGTTTTCACCGTCCCCACGGGTCGCCCCGTCGCCGCCGTCGCCGCCTCCACCATTTCCACCAGATGATGGCGCAGCTCCCCAGCCAGCGCCGCCACCACCCCCGCCACCGCGATAAACCGCGCTGCCGGTAATTGATGATTCAATACCAACTCCTCCGGCGCCGCCTGTGCCAAGAGCGTCTGCTTGTCCATTCGCCCCGGCGCCGCCAGCGCCGCCGCCGCCGCCGCACCCACATCCTCCGGTATTAACTCCGTTGCCGCCAGCATACCCTTGATTTGTTGTTCCGGCCCCACCCACTGAAGCCGTAGGCTTAGCGTATGCCCCGCCACCACCTGAACCCCCTGTTCCTCCGTCTGCCTCAGCCGAAACCCTTGTGCCAGTGGGTGCCCAATAAGAGCCACCTCTGCCACCCTTAGTGCTAGTAATCGTGCTAAAAACTGAGTCCACACCAGCGGTGGCCAGACTGCCTGTATTGACGCCGCCAGTCCCACCTCCACCGACGGTTACAGTGTAGGTTGTTCCGGCGGTCAGGCTTAACGTAGACTCTGCCGATGAGCCACCACCAGAAGATTCCCCGGTAACACTTGAGCGATAACCACCAGCGCCGCCGCCGCCGCCTGCGGCAACGAATGCGGCAGTATAACCAATGCCACCACCACCACCACCAGCGACGACGAGGTATTGGACTTTTAGTTCAGGTGTTAATGTTTGCGTGATTTGGTTATCAGTGAATTTAACAGTGTCTGATGTACCAGCAGCAGTTACAGTTGTAACTTTGTTGTCGCCGATTATTTCCGTGGTTGCGGTTACACCGGCAGAGAATACTGGATTGTAGCGCTTGGGATAGCGCAGGATGACAACGCCGGAGCCGCCAGCGCCGCCCCCTGAGCCGATCACACCTTGGCGGCCACCACCGCCACCGCCACCGCCGCCAGTATTTACGCCTCCAGGGCTGGCATCTGCGGAAGAATTATAAGTGCCACCGGCGCCACCTCCACAAGTGGCCGTTGATGCGCCACTACTGCCTGTTGCGTGGGTTCCGCCGCCGCCGCCTCCAGCGCGGCAAACCGAAGAGCCGGTAATTGATGACGACACACCAGCGCCGCCATTGCCGCCTCTTGTCGATGTTGCATTTGATCCAACTGCGTCAGCGCCGCCGCCGCCTCCCCCATTAACGTATCCACTAAGCCCATCGCCGCCAGCATATCCCTGGTTGGCTGTGCCAGAGCCACCAGTGATATGAGAGGTATATCCACCTCCACCTGATCCACCCGTTGCCGCAGCCGTGACCCTACCACCCTTGCCCCCACCCGTGCTGGTTATAGTTGCAAATATAGAGTTTACGCCACTTGTGCCGGCCGGAGTTCCTGTCACATGTGTGCCAACACCGCCTGCGCCAACAGTCACGCTGTACGTCGTGCCAATCGATAGGCTGAAAGCAGACTCCGCAGACGCACCGCCGCCGGACGACTCACCCGACACTGACGACCGATAGCCTCCACCACCGCCGCCGCCGCCGCCGCTAGACGCACCACCGCCACCCCCAGCAACCACAAGATATTCAACATCAAAGCTTGATACAGGTGTGGATTCAACGAGCGCCATGGTATCCGTTGTACCGGCTGCTGTAATTGTTGTGACTTTATTTTCGCCGATTTCTATGGTTGTTGCAGATACACCGGCTGAGAAAACAGGAGTGTATTTTTTGTTGTAGCGCAGGATGACCACGCCGCTGCCGCCGTTGCCGCCTGGAAATGCTGGGTTTGGCGAAATGGCCTCGATGCAGCCACCGCCACCACCGCCGCCTTTGTTATCTTCCCCAGCCGTGGCCTGGCTCGAGTTTCTGACACAACCAGTGCCGCCGCCACCAGATCCACCAGCGCCAGCCGTACCTGCTAACCCGATACCACCGCCGCCACCACCGCCTCTTGTGACTGACGATCCAGTAATTGACGACGAGAGTCCATTTCCACCGCTCCCGCTGACTGAGTTAGATGTTGCTGCTGCACCAGATGCACCCGCACCGCCACCGCCGCCCGCACTATATGGGCTGCCCGTAGTCGTGCTGCCGCCCCCAGTATTTCCTTGACCCGATGGCGATGCAGCGCCGCCGCTTGATGTCCCAGTGCCACCACCACCGCCACCGCCAGAGCCACCCGCCCTGCCGTTCCCATCGAAAATTCCACCACCGCCGCCGCCCGTTGATGTAACCGTGCTGAATACGCTGTTGCCGCCATCGCCGCCAGGTGTTGAATTGCCCGTAGAGCCGGTGCCGCCGCCGCCAACAGTGACTGTATAGGTCGTGCCAGGCGATAGACTTAGGCCCGTTGACACGTCCTCAAGGTAGCCACCAGCGCCGCCACCACCGCCACCGCCGCCAGCAGCCATAGCTCCCCCAC